>Ga0078972_1008164_pt1 | contig 22262 bp, 16 predicted proteins | sample YelNatPaOPGAMG01_FD_67568 | JGI IMG/M metagenome (GOLD analysis project Ga0078972, IMG submission 67568) | Hot spring thermophilic microbial communities from Obsidian Pool, Yellowstone National Park, USA - OP-RAMG-01 (SPADES assembly) (version 2) | ecosystem: Environmental > Aquatic > Thermal...
GAGGATTGAAAGATCTGTGGCATAAATTGTTGTAAAAGCGAATTCACTTGCTGTCTCAATGCAAAGAGGATTGAAAGGTAGCGGCAAACTTGCCGGCCAACTCAGTCGTGCCAATGTCTCAATGCAAAGAGGATTGAAAGTCACAGTCCTCTTCCCAAGTGCCCTGTAGAACTTCACCTTTGTCTCAATGCAAAGAGGATTGAAAGGTTATCACGTTAAGTTGTGTCGTCATGCTTCTCAGCCTCCCGTCTCAATGCAAAGAGGATTGAAAGTGTTTACTATATTGCATCTGTATATTTGTGCATCATCGTCTCAATGCAAAGAGGATTGAAAGTGATTAACTGATTTACCTTAAGCTCGATAAGCTCGATTTGTCTCAATGCAAAGAGGATTGAAAGGCCATAGCATTCCACTTCGGGCTGGGGCCAGCGATAGTCTGTCTCAATGCAAAGAGGATTGAAAGAAAAGAGAGAATTGGGGGAGGTGATGGTGTTGGGTGATGTCTCAATGCAAAGAGGATTGAAAGTAACCATGTTCACCAAAAAACTGCTGAAAACGAATACTGTCTCAATGCAAAGAGGATTGAAAGGCTGTTTCTGTTCATCAGATAAGGAAGGATCTAAGGCTAGTCTCAATGCAAAGAGGATTGAAAGGAGTAGCTGACCTTGTTCCCAGCTGAATCGCTGAATTCGTCTCAATGCAAAGAGGATTGAAAGGGAGGGAAAAGCATGGAATTTGATGAAGAGCAGGGCTTGTCTCAATGCAAAGAGGATTGAAAGGTTAGGGATGTGGATTATAGTAACGCTCTGGAATCCAGGTCTCAATGCAAAGAGGATTGAAAGCCAGCTCTAGGCTCAGTTAATCCCGCTTCAGGAAGCGGGTCTCAATGCAAAGAGGATTGAAAGAAGATACATCAAAGCTAGAACTGTCAGAACTGCTGTCTGTCTCAATGCAAAGAGGATTGAAAGTTTCGCTATCTCATCCCCCCCAGAATAATCTCTTAAGTCTCAATGCAAAGAGGATTGAAAGTCAGTTCCAGGAAATGCTAAACTCTGATCCAAAACTAGGTCTCAATGCAAAGAGGATTGAAAGTAGTTCCTGCAGTTGCCGGCTCTGTCTTCACGGTTTAGTCTCAATGCAAAGAGGATTGAAAGCAACTTCCTGATCGATTTACATGGAAAGACGTAATGGAGTCTCAATGCAAAGAGGATTGAAAGTTGCTTAATCTTCTTCACGTGGATATTCGGATTTATCTGTCTCAATGCAAAGAGGATTGAAAGCAAATGAACGGAGACGGCCGAGGGATCAACTCTCCACTCGTCTCAATGCAAAGAGGATTGAAAGTTAAGTATTGGAGGGAGCATAAGAAGTAAGGTGGGAAGTCTCAATGCAAAGAGGATTGAAAGTTGGTGCGGAGCAAATTTTTGAAATTTCATTTTTTAGGTCTCAATGCAAAGAGGATTGAAAGATCTGTTGTGAATGACCATAGAGGCCCAGTTGTCGTGGCACGTCTCAATGCAAAGAGGATTGAAAGGTTCCTGGTACTGCCGGGCATATTCCTGGAATGCCACTAGTCTCAATGCAAAGAGGATTGAAAGGCAATGGATGCTATCGGCTATGGGTTAAAGTATTTCAAGGTCTCAATGCAAAGAGGATTGAAAGATGAAAATCAGGGAGGATCTCTGGAAAAGGCTGTACAAGTCTCAATGCAAAGAGGATTGAAAGGAGAAGAGGGGGATGGACCCGCAGCTATTGGACATGTCTCAATGCAAAGAGGATTGAAAGCTAGCGGTACCCACCACACAGTATCCTCCAGCTCCTCCAGTCTCAATGCAAAGAGGATTGAAAGTCCCTCCCTAACGGGGCCCCGGATTTTACTCCGCGGGCCGTCTCAATGCAAAGAGGATTGAAAGTCCAGAAGACCGGAAGGAGGGCAAAGCTGGCACAGCACCCGTCTCAATGCAAAGAGGATTGAAAGTGATTTCTTCGGCAGCAGACGTGAGATTTTAGGTATGAGTCTCAATGCAAAGAGGATTGAAAGAGATGGCGGAGATAGAAGCCCCTTCTGTGGTAGTGTCAGTCTCAATGCAAAGAGGATTGAAAGGCTGGGCCGAGTGCCTGAGGCGCTCCGCCAGCTCCCTGTCTCAATGCAAAGAGGATTGAAAGCCAGATATGTGCCCAGGCTGTGCCTCAGCATGTGCGGAGGTCTCAATGCAAAGAGGATTGAAAGATTATTCCCTCTCCCTTTGCAAACTTCTGCATTGCCTCAGTCTCAATGCAAAGAGGATTGAAAGTTAACGAAGTTGGCTGCTGTCATCACCTTAAGCTCTATTGGTCTCAATGCAAAGAGGATTGAAAGGGTCCATCAGGGAGTCAACCGGAACCCAGCTCTCGTTCTGTCTCAATGCAAAGAGGATTGAAAGTCTCTTTGTTCTCAAGGGCCTTCAGCACGAAGTACCTGAGTCTCAATGCAAAGAGGATTGAAAGTACCCCTGCATAGAGATCCTGAGCTATTAGCTTCCTGAAGTCTCAATGCAAAGAGGATTGAAAGCAGGCTTCGCCTTCGCCTCTAGGGGCAAAATCGTGCTGGGTCTCAATGCAAAGAGGATTGAAAGGAATGGGAAAGCAATAGCCATAGATATAAATGAAGATAACATGTCTCAATGCAAAGAGGATTGAAAGATATAGTTAGCATAACTGAGCTTCCTGCATTGGTGAGGAAGGTCTCAATGCAAAGAGGATTGAAAGGCCTGGAACTCTTGATTCCATAGTAGCAGCAGGAGTTCAGTCTCAATGCAAAGAGGATTGAAAGCCACGATTCTCTCTCCATGATACTATGGATAGACCCCCTTGTCTCAATGCAAAGAGGATTGAAAGTGTGAATATAGCTCTAGCTGCTAAAGCACCAGCACTTATGTCTCAATGCAAAGAGGATTGAAAGTCGCCATGAACGGGTACTCGTTCTCGTTGTCCAGCACGAGTCTCAATGCAAAGAGGATTGAAAGACAAGGGGGAGATCGAGAAGGTGGAGCAAATAGCTGCATGTCTCAATGCAAAGAGGATTGAAAGTCACCTTCAACTTCTTGTTTCATAGCATACCAAGCTCTGAGTCTCAATGCAAAGAGGATTGAAAGAAGCCGCCGAGGAATACCCCTTTCTTGCTCGGGGGACCAGTCTCAATGCAAAGAGGATTGAAAGTTATAAGTAGTGCCTTGATAAGGTCCATTTTTGGCTTCGTCTCAATGCAAAGAGGATTGAAAGCCTCCTCCGGAACAGGGCTTTCCTTCTCCACAACTTGTCTCAATGCAAAGAGGATTGAAAGTCCCTCTCCTTCGGTCTACCTGAACCTTATACGCATACTGTCTCAATGCAAAGAGGATTGAAAGTAGAAAGTCGGCTTCGAGCATATCCTTATATACCTCTTGTCTCAATGCAAAGAGGATTGAAAGTTTATAACAGAGCCTATCTTGAAGTATGCATCCCAAAGTCTCAATGCAAAGAGGATTGAAAGCCTTGTTTTGTTCTTGTTGTTGATTTTCCTGTTTCTCCTGTCTCAATGCAAAGAGGATTGAAAGATTATAGATAGCAGGTTGTTTAGGGCGTTTGTTATCCATTTTGTCTCAATGCAAAGAGGATTGAAAGGTTCGAGTCTCTTGAAACCTCTGCATATCCAACAGCATGTCTCAATGCAAAGAGGATTGAAAGGAGTGCCTTATGCAGGGATGAATGGCGACTTCGGGATGAAGTCTCAATGCAAAGAGGATTGAAAGGGGCTACTAGACCGCCAGAGGGACTTGGCCCTTTTGGTGGTCTCAATGCAAAGAGGATTGAAAGCTTCTGCCTTCCACCGTACCACCCCCGTACGCTAGAGGCGTCTCAATGCAAAGAGGATTGAAAGATCAATACCTGATATTCTCGATGAGGCCTACATGTACAGGTCTCAATGCAAAGAGGATTGAAAGTTTTTGCTCTCCATACTTCTCCCTCCCAACGGGGCTCTCGTCTCAATGCAAAGAGGATTGAAAGTGCTATACCCCTTAATGCTTTCCTATACTCTTCTGGTAGTGTCTCAATGCAAAGAGGATTGAAAGTCAGAGGGAATTGGGGATTAATTTAGAGGAAGAATACAGTCTCAATGCAAAGAGGATTGAAAGTATAGTGTTTCATTTACTGTTGTTATGTACTTTATGCATGTCTCAATGCAAAGAGGATTGAAAGTAAAATATATCCAAATCTCCTTAAATTCCTTATAATTTCAAGTCTCAATGCAAAGAGGATTGAAAGATGGTGAACCTGTTCCTAATTTCTAACGGCACTTTCCCAAGTCTCAATGCAAAGAGGATTGAAAGATTATGAGTTGCTCATCCTCTAAGCTCTTTAATGCTCTGTCTCAATGCAAAGAGGATTGAAAGCAGGATAGCAGTGGGCCTGACCGCGGTGGCCCTCTTGAGTCTCAATGCAAAGAGGATTGAAAGTGCCCATTTTTTCGTACTGTCTTTTTATCATGCTCCAGTCTCAATGCAAAGAGGATTGAAAGGAGGTTATCTTCACTACCTCAGAGGCTATATTCTGAGAGTCTCAATGCAAAGAGGATTGAAAGTCTTTTATCTTCTGTGTTAGCTCTTCCTCCTTTTTCATTGTCTCAATGCAAAGAGGATTGAAAGGCTTTATCTTTTTCCTCTCCATCCAGCCATTTAAGATCGTCTCAATGCAAAGAGGATTGAAAGTCAAGATACATCGTGTCAATGAAGAACCTCAGTGCCAGGTCTCAATGCAAAGAGGATTGAAAGCTTGCTATGGGGGTTGAACACAATTTGTGTCCAAGGCTTGTAGTGTACGTCTCAATGCAAAGAGGATTGAAAGCTTGATAAGAAATTCCAGCTCAATTTTTGTTATGTAATTGTCTCAATGCAAAGAGGATTGAAAGAGGGAGTTCCTAAATGGATGGAGGACTTCTATTTAGTTAGGTCTCAATGCAAAGAGGATTGAAAGATAACCTTCTCTACTTGCCTAACTACCACCATCGCAGTCTCAATGCAAAGAGGATTGAAAGGGTGGTAGGTGTCTATATGTCGGAGAAAAACGTGGTAGGTCTCAATGCAAAGAGGATTGAAAGGTTTCTGTAAACGGGAACGTAACCCTCGCCGTCGACGCCTTTTTGTCTCAATGCAAAGAGGATTGAAAGATAATCTTCAGCCCGTCCTCCGGCGACATGTTCCTCAGGGGGTCTCAATGCAAAGAGGATTGAAAGAATTCAGATATGCGACGCTTGTTCCTCTCTCAAGGTTTGCCGTCTCAATGCAAAGAGGATTGAAAGGACATGTATTCCTCTTTAGCTCTCAGATACTCTTTGTAAGTCTCAATGCAAAGAGGATTGAAAGGTGGAGGAACAGGAAGCTGACCGAGGAGGAGAGGAGGAGGTCTCAATGCAAAGAGGATTGAAAGGAATAGGTCAGATAGACTTTCTTCCTCAGAGACTCAGGAGTCTCAATGCAAAGAGGATTGAAAGCTTTGTAGCCTCCAGCGATGCCCTTAGGTCTGGTCTTGTCTCAATGCAAAGAGGATTGAAAGTGCGGACTCGCGTTTTGGGCCGGTACTGTTCATAACTGGGGTCTCAATGCAAAGAGGATTGAAAGTGAAGGAGGTGAAAGACGACTCCGAGCTGGAGGAATACGTCTCAATGCAAAGAGGATTGAAAGATTTCGTCTTCTGTCTATCTATCTTTAGAGTCCTAATGTCTCAATGCAAAGAGGATTGAAAGCTTATGTCAGCTCTCTCCAGCCTGTAGTATGAGAAGTGTCTCAATGCAAAGAGGATTGAAAGCAATGGAGAGATCCAAGAAAAGGGAAAGGGGACTATTTAAGTCTCAATGCAAAGAGGATTGAAAGTTTTAGTTTTATATTATTGGATAAAAGAGAAGGTGATGGTCTCAATGCAAAGAGGATTGAAAGTGGCCGGGTTGCCGGCCAGCGCCCTGAGGCCCGTTGCCCGTCTCAATGCAAAGAGGATTGAAAGATTAGGATGCTTAGGTGATAAGCAAAAATGAGGTGTCAGTCTCAATGCAAAGAGGATTGAAAGCTAGGGAAGGTAACAGTAATAGAAAGCTCAGGATTGATGTCTCAATGCAAAGAGGATTGAAAGTTTATGCTGTCGGCCACCTCAACAATTTCATCTCCTTTGTCTCAATGCAAAGAGGATTGAAAGCTCATACCACTCCCTCCCGACGGGCCCTCAGGATGTTATGTCTCAATGCAAAGAGGATTGAAAGTTTTTGTAGTTTAAATTGTGCGAAACCTCTAGGGTGCTTGTCTCAATGCAAAGAGGATTGAAAGAAGCTGTTGAACGTGAACACGAGCATAATATCCCAGCTGGGTCTCAATGCAAAGAGGATTGAAAGCGGTAAAACCTCTACTTGACCTTTCCAGCTAGGTATCTCGTCTCAATGCAAAGAGGATTGAAAGCTGTCCGGAACGGCAACCCCGTACCTGAGGCTCAAGGACGTCTCAATGCAAAGAGGATTGAAAGCTATTAGCTGGTCGTAAAGCTCGATACCTGCCTGCATATGTCTCAATGCAAAGAGGATTGAAAGGGATTATGAGAATCCCCACTGTCACGAGATATATGGGCACGTCTCAATGCAAAGAGGATTGAAAGAACAGCCAGTGCAGTTATTATAAGAGCTGTGTTTGTTAGTCTCAATGCAAAGAGGATTGAGGTAGACATAATATTTTCAATGTTTGGAAATATAACATAAAGGAAAAGATCTGCCTAGAAGTGAAACAAATAGTGTACATATTTTGGAACAAATAGTTGAATAGAAAACTTTTTATTTTTCCTTATGATATCTTCCTGTGCTCTATACAAGGGGGTAGCCTAATGAACATTCAAACATGTAGTAGAGGTGTTCCGTATCTTCTTTTTGCTGTAACTCCAATTCATGCAGGAACTGGGAAAGAAGAAGGGGAATATGTGGATCTTCCAATTCAAAGGGACTTTTTAGGTCTTCCAGTGATCTGGGGGAGCAGTATAAAAGGGGCTCTTAGAACTACTTATAGGATCAAAAAAGCCGAAGGAAGCTCTGGAGGAGATATTAGTAAAGCTTCGGATGAAGAAACTATCATATTCGGACCTGAAAGAGAAAGGGCGCATGAGCATGCGGGGTCTCTTCTAGTGGCTGACGCAAAATCCTTCATAGTACCTGTACCATCATTAAGAGGAGTTGTTTCGTTTGTAACCTGTCCTATCATGTTAGAAAATGCCAAAAAGATATTTGAGCTCTGCGGATACTCCAATCTGGCAACTGTAATAAACGAAATAATTCAAATATCAAAAAGCAAGGGCGTTGCTGTTGCGGGCAGTAGTAAAATCATCATTAAGAATAAAGTCATGTTGAGGGATAGAATCTTTGACGCTATTGAAGAATCTAATATTGGTCAGAAAATTAGAAGCCTAATATCTAGCTTAAATATTCCTATATCAGTTGATTTTATTCAAGAAAGGGCAGTAGTGCTACCCGATGATGAGGGAGTTCCATTTATCTCCAGATCAACTATGTCTGTGACAAGAATTTCACTTGATTACAGAACAAAGACGGTGAAAGAGGGTGCTCTCTGGACGGAGGAATATGTTCCTGAGTCCACTATGTTTGTAACGGCCTTAATTGCATTATCACCTAGAAAGCCTGGTGTATCAATAGATCCGATAGATGAGCTCAGAAAGGTAGTAGCAAACGGTCAAAAGGATTTCTATCTTATCTTAGGAGGACATGAGACTATAGGAAAGGGCATTATAAAATTCTGTGGGTGGTAAGAATGAAGTCCGAAATCATTTTGGATGACAGAAAAATAGGGAAGATAGCATTTGAGTTGCTCTCAAAGGTCAAGAGAGGTGTGGAAGGTAGAAGGGAGTTAAATAAAGGGATACGTGCCCGTTGCAGAGGTATGTACAGCTTCTTTTACTATTCAGGATCTCTTCCGACACTTGCTTTTATCTACTCAAAAGCAGGGGAGGATCTTATTAAAACGACCTTAACCCGAATGAAGGAGGAGGAATTTATACCTCCTATCGTAAAAGACGAGGATCTAAGCTATGCTATATATGGATCCCTGATATGCTGTTTCTTAAATGAGATAGGGATAAACACCGATGGATCCCTCAAATCAATAATAGACGTCTTTGGAGAGCCTAAGGATGAAGGAACTTATATTCTTGACTATCAGATACTTAGATTTGCCAAATGGATAAGAAAGTTTGGAGAGTCCCTGTTTACTGGGGGATGACATTGCTTAATCCTCTTTTGAAGGTAAAGTTCTGGAATTCATCCCCTCTTCTTCTAGGTGGGTATGATACCGAGTCAAAACATGAGTTCCAAGGAGAGGAGCTAAGACCAACAAGCCTAAAGGGAGTTTGGAGATGGTGGTTTAGGGCTGTTCTAGGGGCAACTTTATGGAGAGACGGGATAAAAGACGAGGATTTCATTAATAACCTCAGAAAAAAGGAAGGAGCTATTCTAGGAACAACGGAAGGGAAAGCTACTGCCTCCAAAATAGTAATAAGATCCTTTACTAGCAAAGTGTATTACGATTTTGCGGAAAAGATACAGGATTTACCTAGAATAAGATATCTGCTGTTGAAGAAAAAAGATATTACGTTCATAAAAGATATAGCAGGGATTATAGAACTTAAGGTCTTCAGCTATAAGGACGAGAAACCTGAATACGAAGACATAAGGAGAGCTTCTGGTAGCTTCATAATATCTCTTCTCCTCTCAGGCTTAGGAAAAGGATCTAGAAGAGGGTTTGGATCCCTAGATTTTGATGTCATAGAGGATACAGCTGGAATGTTCTTGAATCTAAAAAGCGAAAATATTGATGCTGAAACCATAAAAATGATACTGAGAAGTTTAATTCCAGCTTCAGAGAGCAAAAATCCCCCACCAATTCCTCTTCTGGCTCCAGGTCACTTTGAGCTACTCTATTTGAAGCATAACAATGTCATGAAGATGTTGCAAGATATTCAGAATTTCACCTTAAGAACTGGCAGAATGAGAGTTCTTGGCCGAGATCCTCTGAGAGATCAACTTACTGGATGGATCTTGGGTCTTCCAAGAAGTGCTATGCCGAAAGGTCGTATAGAGTCCGGATATTACATAAAAGGAGGTAAAATAGCTAGAAGAGCCTCGCCTCTCATAGTCAGCGTTCACAAAACATATGCATCTGTGTGCATTTTCAAGTCTAGGGACTGGCCTCATCCTATTCTATGGAAGTCTCGTGAAATGAGGGAAGGGGTCAAGGCACAGGATGATCTCATGAAAGCCCATGATGTGCTAAGCAGATCGATCAGGGAATATTTGGAGAAATGTGGATACAGATATGAGGAGGTGAAGGTTTTTTGATTGGAGATGAAATGAAGTTGTACGGTATTGATTTAAAGGAAATGTTAAATTCATGTGAAAATCCTATTTTATTGTGTAGAATTGGTCTTATAAATCTTGCTGGATCCCAGCAAAAAGAGGGTAAGAAAGATCTTCTGGAACGTCTCATTAGGTGCGTAAATGAAAATTTCGCTGAGGTTAAACCTCTAGTGGATAGTATCTTATCTTCTTGGGCAGAAGCCTTGAAGCAGGAATATGGCACCGTAATAGATGTGATTGTCTCAACTAAATCTAGACTTATAGTTCATGCAAAGAACGATTCTACGTCCCTTCTCTTTGAGATAGGAACTATTCTTCATCCAGTTCTTGGATTTCCCTTTATACCAGGCTCTAGTATTAAGGGTTCTTTAAGAAGTTATTTAACAGGAATAAAATATGAAAATGTAGAAGAATTGCTCGGAGGGGCTTCTACGTCTATCTCTAAAGTTCTGGTGACAGATGCATACCCAGTGGATGCTGGGAAGAAAGGTTTGCTGGAGCCAGACGTCATAACTCCCATATACAAGGATCCTAGGGAGCATAGGGCTTCTCCTGTGCCTATAATCTATCCTGTTGTGGCAAAAGGTGTAAAGTTCAGATTCTTTGTCGCTATCAAGGATAAAGAAAAAGATTTACCTAAAGAAGTTGGAAAATGGGTATCCGAAGTAATAAATGAAGGAATAGGCGGAAAAACAACAGTTGGATATGGGATACTCGGGATAGAATCAGCGGGAGGTGTTATTTGATGGATCAGGAATTAATGGCAATGAAGATGGCAGCAATCCTCTATAGTTCACCATTTAGATATCTCGTATCCTGCCTCTCTCTGATAGATGAGTCGGCCGCAGAGAGACTTGCAAAACAAATTGATGAATCTATTATCAGAGAAGTGCTTGGAAATGATATTCTTCGCCCAGATACCGAACCGCAGGATAAAGTATCCCTATATATAGTAGCCAGATTTGTCCATGATTTATTGGATAAAGATCTCTCTGGAAAAATCAAAAAGGCGCTTAAAGAAAACCTTTTAGTTAAGGAGAACTATCTAAAGCTTATATCCGGTTCAATCGATATAACCGGATTTATCGCTAAAGATTCTGTCAGTAAAGTTAGTAAAGTCATTTTTAAGCATCCTGTAGACCTTTCAGAGATCGATTTAACAGAAGAGCTAGGAGTTTTTATGAATAAGGACAATAAATTTAGGGAATCTATCGATATTTTCTGTAAGAAGCTTATAGATGCTGCTTCTAAAGCAAAGGGAATGGAATATCATGCTTTATGGAGAGTAATCCCATCAGCATTTGTCACATCTGTAAAGGAGGTCTATGAAAGAGATCTCTCAAACGAGCTCATATCCAAGCTCACTCTTATTCCAGCAGATCCAAGAAGCCCTCATATTACTGCCCTAGATCACATGTACTCCATTCTCCCATTCATGCTTAGTGACACGCAGATTGGAATAATAAGCTGGGAGATCTGTAATAAGCAAGGCTTTATAAGCACATCCAAAATACCTAGGGATCTCTGGGCTGGAAGCTATCTGATCTCTCTTCTCACATTCTACGTTCTTAAATCATTATCGGACGAAATAGGTCCGGATTCTGTGATAAAACCATCTCTTTATTCATCCTCTCTTTATGATGCCTATCTAGGATCCATTTTTGGGGAGATTACCGAAGAAGAGTTTTTGGAAGAAATTTTAACGCCATCTATACCAGGTGCTGGAATTATCTTAGTTCCAGGATATAAAGTTGAATATTTTGCGAGAAGGATAAAAGAGCTATATAAGGAGATATGGAATATTATAACTGAGCAATTTAAGGAGCAACTTGATAGAGATCTCGGGGATATCGATGAATCTGCGAAGGGTAAAATCATATCAATGAAATTAGATATTATAGATAAACAAAAGGAGGAGATGCCATTTGATATCGCAATAGCATACCTAAAAGTTCCTATAGACGACAAGGAAAGGGAGGAGCTTCTGAAAGAACTTCTTGAGAGTGGAGCTTTATCAGAGAAGGAGATTAGTGAGATAAAGAGGATAAAAGAGCTAGGAAAGGACGCAAAAGGAGTACAATCCCTCATCCTATGTTGGAGCATATTCATCAAAGCGCTATCATCAATTCACTACTCCTTTACGAGAACAAGAGTAGACGGCAGGGTTCTTGAAGCTCCGATAAGGATAGAGAAAAAAGAAGATCTCTGTAATGTATGCTGGAAAAGGGAAGCTATCATAGGAGTGAAAAGATTGGAAAATCTGGAGAAAAAAGAGGATAGAGAGGAACTCAGAAAATTGCTCAGAAAATTGCATGATAGGGGGATAATTATCAGGGATGGAGAAAGGCTCTGTTTTCATTGTCTCATAAGAAGACGTTTAAGAAATTCGATCGATAAAATATTAGATAGATCTATGGGCATCAAAATCAAGTGCAAAGAAGAGGAAGGAGAGACTTATCCATCTACAGAGACCATTGCAGGAGCTCCTTTCGCATATACTCTCTTGTCTCTACTCGCGTTACTAGATAGGGATAGGCTGGAAAAATGGATGGATGATCTAAGGGTGATATTTTCCAAGATCTATGGGCTTTCAAAGGCAAGGCTTGTGAGGTCATCTTCCTACGAGATTCTCTATAACAAAGCTCCAAAGAAAGTAGCTAATATGTTTGACAAGTATCTCACTGCTTTCTATAGGGAGCATTACATCAAAGCTGAGAAATTTGCCGAATTAGGAGAAGATGCAAAAAGGGCTTTGGATTTACTGGAATGTATCATGAAAGAAGTTTCTACCTCTATTCTCATGGGTTTGAAAGATGATAATCCTCTAGCTTGGCTTGAAATAGAAAAAGTATTGCCTGAAGGAACTGACCGCATTATAAGACCTCTTTGCATCGTAAGATCTCTCTCTGATTATTTCGCTATTGTGAAGTCAGACGGTGACTCTATGAGGGATCTTCTCGAGGGATCAGGCATTCACCAAAAGAAGTTAATAGATATGATCCCTCTATCCATCCTTAAGGGAGACACTCCTTCTATCAAAGGAGAGGATCTGTTAACTAGATGGATACCAAGCATAAGTTACGGTCTGATGATAAGCAGGGCTCTTACGATTCTATCAACAAAAACTGCAAAGCAGATAGAGGAAAAGGGAGGATTGGTGGTATATTCTGGAGGGGATGACGTTCTTACAATGATTCCGGCTGAAATATCCATTCAGACTGTCCTATCTACTAGGAAGACCTTTTCAAGGAGTGTAATAGAGGTTAAGGATCGCTTTGCTGAAAAAGTTCTCCGAGAGAAAAATGTTATCTATCAGTTCCCTGGTCTAGGTAAGAGAGCCACTCAGAGCTCATCAATTTTGCTTGTAGATGCCTTCTTCCCGCTTAGAAAATCTATTGAAATGGTATCTAATTTTGTAGAGGAGAAAGCTAAAGCTGTGAGGTATCCATCTGGAGAGAAGGATTGTCTTCACATAGTGTACAGGGGAAGAGAGGGATATATTCCAATGAGCTTAATAGAAATAGAAAAACTGAAGGAGTTACTTCTTACGCTGGCTCTCGGCTCATCCATCAGAAGCGGAAGCTGGGGCTTTCTGATATTAAATGGCCATGTTAAACCTGTCAGAGGCTTTTCAAGGGATGTAGTAGAGATGAAGACAGATCTAAACAGCGAGGAATGCTATAATCTTTACGAATCCTCTGCAAGAAGAGCTGGTGTAGATGCAGAGCTTTTGAGGCAGCTAGCTCCTTTAAGAGAGATAAGCGTGATAACTCCGAGAGGAAGATCCTGTCTTTTATCTGAGATTCTTAATGGAGTTGCTGCTCTTCTTGGGGCATTTAGGGAGTCAAGACCATTAGTCCTAGGTGAGGAAGTATGAATGGAAGCATATCTCTGAGGTTTGAGCAGGTAACCCCTCTTTTCTTCGGCAGGATGGAGGAGCTTTCTCCCACAGAATTTGTGAGAAGTTACTCTATTCCGAGTGCCTATACAGTCGGAGGAGCCACGATGACCTTACTAAGCGAAGTGGCAAAAATAGGGCTTGAAGAGATAGAAAATAAGGTGAGAAATAGAGAAATAGTGATAAGAGCCACTTATTTTGCTGCAAAATTTGGTAATAGCTGGAGATACTTCATTCCAGCTCCTCTTTCAACTTCTCACGGAAGAATATACAAAGTAATCGTGGCAAAAGGAAAATACAGCGGATTCTGCAGGATTAGCGGAATACCTTCAGCCGGAATTCCACCTATATCTGATTTCAAACCTGATGGAAAGAATTGGCTTATTGAAGTCTCATTTGATGACGAGAAAAGAAGATGGCAGATTAACACTGCATCTTTGGCTGGATTGAATCCCAGATTTTCAGACAGAACTAGCTTTGAGATGGAAAGAGTTAAAAGAACGGTGAAAGCTCCATCGCTTTACTTTAGGGAATTAGTAGAGGGATACGAAATATATAGTTTTAGTTATGGAAAGACACTAGATACCAGGGTGGCATGCGATATCCTCCTTCCAACAGATCTAAAAGAAAGACTTAGAATGGTAGAGTCAAGGCTTATCAGGTTCGGAGGGGAATCTGGCCTAGTAAGGGCGCATATAAGTGACGAGACACCGCTAAACTCTCTATGTAGGAAAGGTGTGGAAAAGGATGAGGTATATCTGGCAATTTCTCATATTCCTATCATAAGAAAGGGAGATGAGTTTTCAGTATTAGGATTTGGAAAACCCGATTGGATTTTTGGAAGAGTGGAGCTTATGGGAGGATGGTTAATGAGGGAAGAAAAGCCAAAAGATATGATATCTGTCTTATCTCCCGGATCTCTCTTCAAGATATGCAGCGTTGATGAAAGTTACGATGGAGAGTGGTACTTTAAGCTCTTATCAACAGCAGTTCCATTAAAGGGAGTTGAATAATTGGGGTGTTTAAAATGAAGGTTGGCTTAGAGGGAGTGAAAATCGGCATAAAGGGATATAAATGCTATTCTGAAAGAAAAGAGATTGAATTAAGGAAAGTAACAATATTGATGGGTCCCATGGGTGGTGGAAAATCCTCACTTCTAGAAGCACTAGCACTCTGGGGAAGAGTAATGTCAGGAGAAGTTAAAAACGAAGATTATGATATGTTCAAGGGTTCTCTCGCGCATCTAAACGGTATGCATCTAAAAGATCTTATCAACAAAGAAACAGATAGGATGGAGATTTCTGTTCTCTCCTCTAGGGAAAATGGGATAAAAGTGACATACATTCCACCGGAGAAGTGGGGTATATCCCTATTTATCAGAGGTAACGAGAGGGCATTAACTGAAGATAAAAAATTAGTAGATATTGAAATTCTAAGCAGTATAGTAAGTGTCTTAATAGGGTCTGTGGAAGGGGTAACACCCATTGAGGAGGATTTTGAAAATATAAAGGGGATAATAGACATGGATTCTCTTGCAGAGCTGGAGAGATCATCAGATTTACGGGAGGATCTCAATAAAATTTTAAACTTGAGGTTTATTAGTTATATAAGCTTTCACAGGCCATCACCAAAAGAGCTAGTATTATCACCGGAAAAGGAAGGAGCGATTCCGCCAGATCTAAGGAGCTACTTAGAGGAAAGAGAATGGAGTTCTGATGGATCCTCCTTAATACAGGCTCTCATTAGTTTAATAGTTTATAGAGTAGGGAAAAAAGAAAACATTGAAAATTTAGAAAAAATATTGGATGATCTGGATATTTGTGATGGCAGACCATGTATAGAATTGGGTCTTACTGATGGCATTCCTACAATCAAAGTAAAAACCAAAAAAGGAGAACTTGACATAAGAAATTTGAGTTGTGGCGAGAGAAACTGTCTTCTTACGATTCTAGCGGCCATTCAAGCAAAGAAGGGAGGAATTTTAATCATGGAAGAGCCTGAAATAGGAATTAATATAAGAACTCTTAGTAAACTATTCCGAGAACTTTACTCTCTTGACCTCCATTTACTCATGTCCACCCATAGCTTAGTGCCGTTCTCTGCTATAAGGAACTGCATCATTAGTAAGAAGTTAGAAGATGGAAAGGCTGCTTTCTCTAATATTTCATTATATTATGTTAATTACCCGAATTTAATAAAACTCGAGCTTGATGAGAGGGGTATTCCCTCCCTACTACCTGAAAAACTTCCTCCAGAACAACTGAAAGAAGAGGCCGGTATTCTTAAATCCGCGTTTTTCTTAGAGGAAGGGTGAAATGGAAATGTTCAGCTGTCATCAGGAGGAGGATGAAGCTCTCCTCAAAGAATGTTGCGATCAAATAGAAGAAGGAGAAATTAATATTATTAAAGGAGAATGTGATTGCTTTATTAGCGAGCTTCGCAGTATGCTCAAGGAAAAATATAGAGTATGTTCAGAAGACGACATAGAGATTCGCTGTATTTGCTTCGACAAGAGAAGCGTCTACGTGTGTCGTGAGTGTAAGAAGATAAAAGAACATAAAGAACATAAGAAGCTCGATAGAATAATCGAGGTTCAGATGCATGATCAAGAGAAATCGGTAAATATTCTCGTAGGAGTAGAATGCAAGAAATGGGGTTTTGATCGTGAGGAATCAATAAAAAGCAAGATAGATAACATTAAGGGTAAATTGATTGACTTCTTTAATAATGCAAATTTTCTCTATCAGCAGCTTGGCCTTTCCCTTAATAAATTTTGCTTCTTAATATATATTATACCAAAACTATCTAGCGATGTGAATAATATTAATAATTTTATTCAGAAGTTGGGTGAAGAATTATCTAAGCCCTTCAATAATTGTACAGCAGTATGAGTAAAAGGGACTAATATAAAAGAGGTGTGGAAGGGCCTTTGTAGTAGTAAAGGTGATGAGTAATGCCCATATGGATCACGGGATCCAAGCGGCTTCAGGATGAGGTCTACAAGTATTTTAAGGACGAAGTTTATGATCTAGCAATATATGATAAAGTAGCAGACTGTATAGCATTATTTGAAGAGGAACATTGGGACGACCGATACCTTGAGCAGGCTTTTAATTCCTCTTTACAGGAAATCGCCAAATTTATTGCTTCTGAAAAGGCAGCGACTGTCATATTCAGCGGATGGTCTATCTTTGATCCACTTGAATTTAAAGTTGGCATTATAAAATCGAAAGATACGAAAAAATCTGCACAGATAATATTCAGAGAAATCGTTTGGAATATACATAGGTACGCATGGGATTTTTCATCCATTTTTGTACTAACTGCCCTCGTTGATAAACATTTTCAGAATATCGAAAAGGATATCCTAATTGAAACAGAATATTCCAATGTAATAATCATTAGAATGGATGGCTTAACAAAAATTATTAGTGAAATACTGTAAAATCAGACTAGTTGAATCAGGTATAATCATTTAAAAATATATAAGTGTTGAATTAAAGTTTTTCAGGAGATTGTCCTCTTGTGTAGTATGTCCTGTGATATATTGAGAAATGCCTATCTTGAGCCTTCTTTTATCGTGTATTACCCTGATATAGTCTACACAAATCCTCGTATTGCTGAAATAGACATTCTTCTTCTGCTTAATGGAGGTTACATCTGCATTGAGTTGAAAAAAGACCCACAGGAATCTCCAAAAGATTCATTAAAGTTTTTCTCAGATGGCTTGGGATCTCAGGCTGTACTTTACATAAGTAGTAAACCTCTAGGTCCTGAGGCAATATCAGGAGTAGGAATTCTTAATCCTCTTATCATCTCTCGTGATAATTTTCCCTTCGAGAAATTAAAGAAGTGGAGGGAGTATCTGACAAAATTCTTTGAAGAAAGACGTAAGTTTTTCTCTATCGACAACTTTCTGTGCACTCTTATTCTTTATGGATCCCCAGAAATATGCAATCTGCTCCTGTCTGAGAAGGGGGATTCTGATTCTATAGTACCATTTGATAGGCCTAGAGAGCTAAATGATCTCATCAGACATAGAATCTCCCTGATAAAATGTGTAAAGGGACTTGCACCTTCTCCTGAGAATTATATTAATAAGATTGTTGAAAATGATAAGATAGAAAGTGCAAAGGGTGGAAAGCTCGTGGTCCTTATTCCTATCATAAGTCCTTCCCTTCTTAATAAGGTAGTGGAATCTATAAAGAATCTGGGGAAATCTGCTGAAATAGTCCTTCTTTGTACAGATAAAAGCTCCGATAATTGTAAAATGATAGAATGTGAGTTAATGAAAAAAGGTTTAGGGAAGTTGAAGACGGATTCCGTAAAAATTGAAGAATGGAGTTCTAGGGCAGTGGAGGAAGCCTTAGGGGGAGGTACTATTCTGCTAGCTGGAGAGATCCCGAAAAATGTCCTGATAGAGCTCGTGAATAAGATCCATGAGAAAGAAGGTGGGAGCATAGAACTTGCTTCCCTGTTATGGAGGCCAGTTCCTAAGAATAAATTTGGAGAGGAACTCAAAGAGGTCATTGAGGGAAAGAAATGCGATTTTGGATTAAGGGAGGATGTAAATCTTGTGTCTGTCCGGCTCTGATGTCCAAGCTAGTCTATGCCTCAGGATGAGGGGAGACTTCAAGCCAAGAGGTGAGGGAAGAATAGCGGGTACCCTTTCAGATCCATGGAAAATCTGGACATTTCTTACAACGCATGGAATGTGGTGTCAGGGCATAAAATCTAAAAAGATGGATCTCTCCATAGATCTTCTAACAGGAGGAACCACGCTCCTTATATCTCATGAGAAGGATGATTATCGCTTGATAAAAGCAATAGAATCGGTACCTCTCTTCCACTTGGCAGTTGATGCTCTAGTTACAACTAAGGAAGAGGGAGAATATACTTCTTGGGGAATCCACTCGAAGATAAAAAATGGAGAGATAAAAGCTGTGAACTGCAGAAAAATACTGGAAGTGACCCCCCTCACTTTTCATGCAGCCACAAGCGGTATTCATAGAGTTGGACTCTACTATAGGATAATGGCATTTCAGCAGTCTCTGAGCACGCGTATAGCTCAAGCCCTATCCCTCCATGGCGATATACCTCCTCCTTATGAGGTATTCTCTGTAGAAGAGGGACAGGAGATCTGCGGATCTCTCGCTGCTCTTCTATCTGGTATTATGAAGTGGGGAAGAGTAGATGTAAGAGTGATCAGAGAAGAACTCACAACGTCCGTAATTAAGTCCCCAAATGAGGAGGTACTAAAAGGTGTGAAAAAGCTTCTCAGGAACTTAGGGGAGGATATCCTTCCCGATATAATTTGGGATCGTGGTAAAGGACCTCTCTTGAGCTTTAACATATTTTCTAATATTAAAGATATTCAACTTGAAAAATCATTAGAATATATTAATGAGATTTCTCTTGGAAGGCTTGCATGCTATGATGGGCTCGCAGAAAAATTTGTAAAGGAAGAGTTTGACCTCGCTATCGATTTTTCCGAGCAAATGGGTCCATGCGATGTTTATCTCCTTCTTCTTATCCTTAAAGAAAGAGGAATTCTTGAGAAGTGCAGGAAAATGTGGCTTATAGGAACTCCTCTTACATATCCGGCAGCAATGTACTCCCTTCTCTATCTTAAGCAGATTCAAAAACTTCCCTTATCAAGACTTGTCCTCTCTAGTGAGGATCCTGCCTTCTCCAAGATCGTTGCTGAACGCATAAGCTCTGAAGGCGAAAAGATCATTTATATAGCAGCAGGGCCTGTATCCCACGTTCTATCTTTCTATAAAACCCTCTTAGAAAAGAAAGGGAAAGAAAACGTGAGAGCTATTCCACTAAGCCCTCATAAATGATTTTAAATAGGTACTTCAGCAACCTCTATGCCTGTTGAGTTCAGCTTAAGTGGAGATAAAGTTCAGCTTCTCGAGTTCGTAATAAAAAAGGAAGTTCTCGAGCCGAAAGATCTCCCTCTCATAAAATCCCCTGATGTGGATCCATCAAAGCCCCTCATAATCAGCGGAAGAGGGCCTCACTGGCTTTACCAGTTCCTCGTACACAGATATCATTTCTGCAGGATTCTCGCTACATTTGAGCCTAGAATGGGAAAAGGTGTGATAGTGGAATCTCCCTCCTCAGAGGAAATAGGGATGAGCCTTGATACTGATGGAAAAATCTCAGAGCAGAGAATTGGGGCAGAGGGTAGTCTTTATCTGGATATTTTAAAGTTCAGCAACTTTCAGCTAGCTTATGTCAAGGTGGAGGGATCATTTGCTGAGCCATTGAAAATGAGGGAAGTGGAGTGGAACAAGCTCAGGGACAGCGTTGATCAGGAGAAGCCTGTCATATTCTATGGGATGGCCCCCATATGGCTGGGAGCTAGAACAGCTGCTGTCCTTAGCAATATCCCATGCTGGTATGCTGTATACGATCCCAGAATAGGTCGAGCTGTGGTCACAGCAAGGCACTCCCCTAGGGCACCCGATGTGGGATCTGTCGTTAGAACAGAGCTGAAAATTGTAGAAAACAAAGAATGATCAAATAAATTCATTTCTTCAATCCCCTTTACATTGGGCACAATGTTATCCATGATAACGGGAATTTTTACTTAAGGGGGTTAAGTGAGATGTTTACTGCATCCTAAGGAGTTACCAAATTAGCTCTATGACCTGAGGAAATTATTACAAGAAGCAATTTAGTTGCTGTTATGGAAACTAAAGCGTGCAGAAGGCCTTCGGAGGAGAGCCACAAAACCATTTATTTAAATAGCATAAATTCATGTGAAAAATTATCTAAAACTTTGAATTAGTTCAACTAACTTCCTCGATCACCATTGGTGTCAGATCCTTCTTCCGCCTCAATATCCACACTTTGTTGTTTCTAGCAGCTTCCACAGCATTAGGAACTGCATAATCAGTGTATATCACCTTTATGACCTTCTTTCTCAGAAGATCCGGCCTCTCATGTTTCATGAGCTCTATTTTATCGAGGAGCTCGTCAATTAACTTTGTGCCCAGCCTCACTGTGGCTTCTCCAATAACGCAGATGTCATTCACAGCCCCATATATGTTTACCTCTCTTTCGTCGATGAAAACTCTGTCTAACTCTATATCGATGTTCAGATCCCTCTTTATCCTGTGTTTTATCACACTTCTGGCCTCATCCTCAACTGATAGAGTGAGCCTGTCCAAGGTTGTGCGGATATCCCCCACGTCCTTCTTCAATGTACTCACATCCTTCTTCAACGTGCTCATATCGCTCTTTAAAGTGCTAACGTCACTTTTCAAAGTGTTAAAATCCTCCCTCAGGGATTTTACCTCCTCCCAAAGCTTTACCATGCTCTCCTCCAGTGAATCAAGCCTCTTCAGTATCTCAGCAATGCCAAGATAACCTGCAACTGCGTATCTAAACTCCTTGTCTTCATCAAGGGATTTCAGAAATCTCTTCTTCTCCTCAGCGGATAAAGCCATCAAGATTAACTGAAGAAGCCATTTAAAAATTTTATGTGTGCATCATTAAAGCTGAGTCGATGAGACGTATTAGGTGAGTTTGACATTCCTCTTACAGTGCCTAAGAAAAATGCTGAGGGAGTTCCTGTGGAAAGAAAGAGTAACACGGGATATTATGATGGAGCTGAATCGCAATATGGCTCACCGCTATCGAATTTCGAAAAGAACTCCAAATATATCTCAGCTTTCTGTTCCTATAACCTTCTTTCCCAGCGTGGAGATCCTTCCCAAAAGTCCCTTGGCTTCCTCCTTTGATTTCGTTGATCCCTTCTCAACAACCTCCTCGACAAGCTTGTCCACACTTCCTCCCTCATCCATGAACTTCTTGGCTATCATCACATAGCTTAGGATTGAGGCCAGCTTCTCATCGATAACGCTTTTCAGCATAAGCTTTATGGGATCTCCTTCCTTATTCGCTATATAATCCAGGATGGCTCTGGTCTCCTCTATCAGCTTTACGGCCTTATCCAAAGCATCCCTTGCCTGATCCCTCACAGCCATATCCCCCGCCTCCTGAATACTCCTTAGCTTGGGAAGAATATAAATACAAGGGGAAGATATTATATAATTTTATATATTACCTCCGTATTTTGGAATAAAAGATTTATTCTTTGGTAACAATCCTGTTATTCAAGATACTACCTACGCACACTCTAAAGTTCCAGCTTCGTCTCATTTCCGCAGATTCTCCAATCTACTGTTAGATGCATGCTGAATCCTGTCACTATTGCATTAGCTGAGAACAAAATAAGCAGAATAGCAGATAATCTCGATGGATCATCCATATCAGGATAGCCAAGAGCAGGACAATCACTTTTCATCCATTGATGCTTTTCAGGTAATTTTGATCTCTATATTTCGCTCATCACCTTACCATTAGGATCAACAATGCCACGATAAAGCATAATAAAACTATCATTATGATGAGAAGGATGACTATCGTGTCCAAGTCATCCCTGATGTCTCTTAGCTCCCAATAGATAGTATCACTCAGTTGCGAAAACATATTAACAGTTCTATCGATCATGAGAGCACCGCTATTGCACACTCAAGCTAGGCTTTATTTTTTGCTTCTATATAATACAAATTCTTAACTATATAAAAATACTTTGATCTCGATGTGGTATTGAAAGATGGACTCAGAAGAGAGCTTCTCAGGATGTAGTTTTCAAAAGTTTCCTCTCTGAGATACAGAGAATAGCTCTTCATGATCCTATCATTATAATATAATAATAAACATAATGAGATTATGGTGGCTAAATTTTGGGTCACATGTGACCCAAAAACTTACGAATTTGGGCCACATATAGATATTTATGAGGATCAGATCCTCAACATATTTATTACGGGATAGTACTGGCTCAGCTGGTGTTATAGATGAGGGTTATCGGGCAAGTAGCATCGCTTATGCTTGACTACTTGAAAAGCTATGTGCTGGAAGGTGGATATAAAG
>Ga0078972_1008166_pt1 | contig 22261 bp, 23 predicted proteins | sample YelNatPaOPGAMG01_FD_67568 | JGI IMG/M metagenome (GOLD analysis project Ga0078972, IMG submission 67568) | Hot spring thermophilic microbial communities from Obsidian Pool, Yellowstone National Park, USA - OP-RAMG-01 (SPADES assembly) (version 2) | ecosystem: Environmental > Aquatic > Thermal...
AGCAATGGAGGACCTCCAGGTTCCCAGGGTGCGCACAGGGGATTTTCATCCCTGCTTCCTGGAACCTCACGAGCGCCACCTCTTCAAGTTAGAGGAGCTGATCTATGCCATGTATGCAGGGGGTTTCTCCCGTACCCTGGAGGCCCTCTTGGAGAGCAAGTACAGCCCCCAAAGGGTCTCTAGAGGGAACCTTCCTCAAGGTGAGAAGGGAGGGGATAGTGGGAGAGGAAGTGGTCTACTTAGTTTTGGGAATCAGCGAGGAGGGATTAAAGAAGGTGCTCACCTTCTTCCCTGCTTCTTTTGGGGAGAGCGCCGAGGTCTGGAAAGAGGTCTTAGCGGACTTAAAGGAGAGGGGATTAAAGGAACCCCTGCTCTTTATCGGGAATGGGCTCACCGGACTTCCCCATGCCGTGAAGGAGATTTACCCCAAAGCTGACTTTCAGAGTTGCCTCCTCGAGAAGATGAGGCAGAGCCTAGCTAAGGTGAGAAAGAGGGACCGGGAAGCCAAAGCTTCTGATATGAAGAGGGTAGCTCACCAGAGGGAGAGGGAGGGATTCCAGAGCTCCTTTAAGGAGTTTAAGGAGACTTGGGAGAGGATCTACCCGGAAGTGGTTACCTCCTTTAAGAGGGACCTCTTCTACCTGACCACCTACCTTTCCTATCCTCAGGAGCTCCAGCCCTTCATCTACACCACAAATGCCTTGGAGAGGTTTCAAAAGGAGGTAAAGAGGAGGGCCAAGGTGATTGAGTCCTTCTCTCAGCCTGAAGCGGAGGAAAAGATCCTCCTGATGGTCACAGAACAGATGAACGAAAGCTACGGGAAGAGGATTTTACCTAACTGGCACATAAGCAAGCCAGCTTTGGAGAAAAGAGAAGTATGGCACAGAGGTTCGGTCAGAGAAGGCGCTGGTTGAGGCATAGAAGAACTGACACATCTATGAAAAGGTAGCCTCTGTCAAGATCATCCTTGTTTTCCTTTTAACTTCCCTGTCTTTTGGCGAATTACCTTCACACAGCTATTTGCACTTAGGACAGTACAATATCCCTGTGCGAACCAGGGCTGCTCATTCAAATTAACGGGTTACACCCAGTGTCACGCTCGAGCTTACCCTGAAGGTTATATTTAAGGAAATTACCTCCGCAAAGGTCTTTTTCTCCTTGAGCATGTGGAATACGTAGGTGGAGATTTTCCTGGCCACGCCACTCTGGCTATCTTTCCCCCTTTCCTCTTCTTGAGCTTAAGGTAGAAATCGCGCAAGGGACCAGGTTTTCCTGATGTCTGAATGGCTCAACCTCAGCCATTTCGATCCCTGTCTGGTGATCCTCCCATGCCTTAAGAGTTCCCTTAAGCTCCTTGCTTTCTGATCGGGCTTGTAGGCCTCAGGGATGAAGTTGGCCTAAAGAAGCTGGGATAGGGTTAAAGAATCCAGTTTGTCCGTCTTGATCTATAGCTGATGCTATAGCCTTGGTCTTAAGGGGATGACAAAGTACATTCTCGATCCCGTAATCATCCAGGAGGTCCGTCATCCACATCCAGTTTGATCCAGCCTCAATCACTACCCTTAATTTATCCTGAAGGCTTTTGAAGAACTCGACTATCTCCGGTTTTCTGTTTTCTAATTTCCTTCCTTTCACCACCTCGTTTCCGCTGTCATTTATTAGCCTCCTTTTGTTGCTGCTCCTACTCCAAAAAAGAGTAGCATGGAAGGCTACCTTTTCATGGAATCAAAAGTCTTGAAACTACCGAGAAAGCGCCTTAAGGAAGTGAACTGGTTTCCAAGTCAAAAAGAAGCCCGAGCCTGGGCAAGAAATTTGGGGCAAAAGTTAAAGCCCTGGACGGAGATCGAGCCCGCCGGATTTTGTCGGAAATCCGAGTGGTTGGTCCAGGTATACGAGATAAAAGAGGAGGAAGAGAAATGAAAGAGATAAAGGAAATGAAGGAGAAATGCTATCGTGCCCTGAGGATCATAGCTAAGGACTGGTTAGAAAGCCTCTTTAAGGAGAGGCGCCAGACCAGAGACTTAGGGGAAAAAGACCGCCTCACAGGAAAGATCGAGGAGCTCCAGAGGATCCTGGAGAATCTGAAAGAAGAGAAAGAAGAGAGGAAGGATGAATAAAAGAGGGGGCGGAAGCCCCCTTGACCCGAATTAGTCGGCGGTGGCCAGCCTCTCTTGCGGGTTGCCCACCGCCGAGGTGATTATTCCCTCCCGCCTCTGCTCCCAAGTATATTAGCTATGCACTTGTTCTTTAGCTTCGGCTACAGCTTTTACCAGTTGACGAGCGGTTTCAGTAATTAGGTCAAAACGACCCTCAGCGACCAGTTTTCGGTCTACCAATTTACCTCCCACTCCAACGGCTACTGCTCCAGCCTTGATGAAAGCTCCAGCGTTTGTTACATCAACACCCCCTGTGGGCAGCAGCTTCACTTGAGGTAATGGGCCTAATAAGCTTTTTATGTACTCAGGACCACCCACTGCAGCGGCAGGAAAAACTTTAACTAAGTCTGCTCCTGCCTCCCAAGCCGCTAAAATTTCAGTAGGAGTTAAAGCACCAGGAACCACAATTTTACCGTATCGCCGGCATATGCGGATCAGGTCCAGGCTAAGATTGGGACTTACCACATACTCCGCTCCGGCAAGGATAGCCGCCCTAGCTGTTTCCCCATCTAGAACTGTGCCTGCACCTAAGAGGATCCTGTCTCCAAAGGTGCTTATAGCTTCCTCAATCATTTTTAATGCGCCTGGAGTGGTCATGGTAAACTCTATGTTAGTTACACCACCCTTCTCCAAAGCTTCCGCCAGCTTTATTAATTGGCTAGCGTCTGGCACTCTCACCACTGCAATAACACCGGAGTCAATTAATCTAGCTAAGTTCTTTTCTTTATCTGCCATTTGTTCGTCCTTTCTTCTTTATTTTTCACTATAGATTTCAGGGTTAACCACGTAAGATGGTCTTTCCCCATTTAACACCTTTAAGGCGTTTTCAACTGATAAAACTCCCATACGGACTACAGACTCTTTGGTAGCTGCACCAGTGTGGGGAGTTAGAATAAAATTCTCTAGCCTGAGAAGAGGATTGGAGGGATCAGGAGGCTCTTTGCTCATGACATCGCTAGCAGCGCCAGCAATCCAGCCCTTCTCCAGAGCAATAGCTAGGGCTTCCTCATCTACTAACTCCCCTCGGGCCGTGTTAACTAAATAGCTTGTAGGCTTCATGAGTCTTAGTTCACGTTCAGAAATCATTTTTACCCGTGAGGGAGTAAGGGCGCAATGCAAGGAAAGGAAATCAGACTCCATTAGAATCTGATCAAGGTCGCCATACTTGACTCCATACTCAATGCTCAATTCCTTATCAGGATGGCTAGTATGAACTAATAGGTGCATACCGAAGCAATAGGCTCGTTTTATCACCTCCCGGCTTATCTGGCCAAGGCCGACTATGCCTAGATTCTTGTCAAATAGTTCAGTACCGGTAATGCGTTTCCAGGAACCTTGCTTGGCAGTAGTGTTGTGCTGAGGTATCAACCTGGCGAGGGCCAGCAACAATCCTAGAGTTAACTCTGCTACCGAGATATGGTTAGTGCCTGGGGTTACGGTAACGGCGATGCCTGCCTTAGTAGCTGCCTCCAAGTCCACATTGTCTATCCCTGTACCGTAACGGGAGATTACTTTTAGCCTAGGAGCAGCCTGGATGACCTCTGCTGTGCACTCATCCAGTCCTAAAATAGCTCCATCCGCATTAGTAATTAGTTCCTTCAGCTCATTGGCTTTAAGCGATCTGTCAAAGGGGTTAGGCACCACTTCACAACCTGCCTGCTTTAACAATTCATGATGCTGCCCTGGGGTTCTCAAAAAAGAACGCGGCGTAACTACAATTTTGAAAGGCATACATACTTCCTCCTTTGAAAGATATATTACTTTTTACATCAATATGGACATCCCGCCGTCAACGGAAATGAATTGGCCGGTACACCAATCTGAATCCCTTGAAGCAAGGTACAAGACTGCTCCGGTAATGTCTTCTGGCCTTCCTAAGCGACCGAGAGGTACGCTGGCCGCAAGCCTTTCCCTATCATCCTCTCTGGGCATAGCTGCGAGGAGCATATCAGATTGGAAAGGCCCGGGGCATACTGCGTTCACGGTGATATGATAAGGAGCTAGCTCTATAGCCAGGGCCCTGGTTATAGCCAGCACCGCACCCTTAGAGGCCGTATAGGCAGTATGCCCGGGTTCCCCCACAATAGCTGCTTTAGAGGAAATGAAGATGATCTTGCCTCTGTGCTTTTCTATCATCATTGGTACCACGGCCTGAGTGGTTAGCACCGAACCCCACACATTCACTCTGTATAGGCGATTCCACAGCTTCCAGCTTTCTTGTAAGAAAGGAGCTCCAGCATGAATGCCAGCATTGTTCACGAGCACATCCACTGTGCCGAACTGCTTACGGACAATCCGCACCATGCGCTTAACTTGATCAGGGCGGGTTATATCGGCCTGTATGAATAGAACTGGCACCTTTCCTTGCTGAATTTCCTTTGCCACCTGTTGACCCCTCTCCGTATTAGTTGACACTAATACTACCCGGCCCCCCTCGGAGGCAAAAGCCATGGCCAAAGCCCGTCCTAGGCCGCGACTGGCGCCTGTGATGATGATAACCTCATCTTTAAACCTCATCTTTAAACCTCATCTTTAAACCTCATCTTTAAACCTCATCTTTAAACCTCATCTTTAAACCTCATCTTTAAACCTCATCTCCCTTACCTATTATAAAGATCGCCTTAATAACCTCATCTGCCCCCGAAGCCAAAAGAGCGAATGCCTCGGAAGCTTGGTAAAGCTCGAAGCGATGGCTGATCAAAGGTTCAACTAGAACTAACCTGCGAGCCAGATAATCGACTCCCGCACTCCACTCTCTCCCAGGAAAAGGAGCAGAATAGGAATTCCATGATCCAATCAGTGATAGCTCCTCCCGTACCACCCGTTGAGCTAATTCCTGATCGATGTTTAGCTCTCCTTGTTGCAAACCTAAAGAGATAATTTTTCCTCCCTTTCGCACTGCTTTCAAACAATTCTTCAAAGCCTGAGGATTTCCTGCAGTCTCGATAGCTATGTCTGCACCCAGACCGCCAGTAGCTTCTCGAATTCTTTGAGGAAAAACCTGATCTGCAGGCAGAGCGATGAAACCCAACTTTGCTCCCAATTGCAGACGATAAGGCAGAACATCGCTCACAATCACCTGGCTCGCTCCCAGCGCTCGAGACAATTGGGCCATAATTAACCCAAGAGTGCCCGTTCCCATAACTACTACCCGGTCTCCCGCTTTCAGATCCCCCCTCATAAGTCCGTGCAAGGCCACGGCTGTCGGCTCCAGCAGAGCTCCGACCTCAAAGCTGAGGAATGAGGGTAAGGGCACCAAGTTCCTACTAGGGACAGTTACATATTCGGCGAACCCCCCTGCAGTGCGAGACCCCAGAAAGTTATAATTGTCGCAAAGAGAGTATTGTCCTCGCTCGCACCACTTGCATTGAAAGCAAGGAAGGAGAGGTGCTACAGCACAATGGTCTCCTACTTCAATTCCTTGCACCTCGCTTCCTACCTCAGTAACCTCCCCTGCCAGCTCATGGCCTAGGATGATAGGGTAGAAATAGGCTTTTCCGCCGAGGGCTCTTCCTAAGTCGGTGGAACAGATCCCGGCTGCCCTCACTGCCACTCTCACTTCGTTAGAATTCAAAGAGGAAAGGGGAACCTCTTGATAGCGAATATCGCCTGGCGCATGAATTACTACGGCTTTCATAGAATTATCCTTCGGGCGGTTCAGGGAGATCAGCCAGACTCCTGAACGAATCACGCAAGCGGTCAAAAAGCTCTATATACTGCTTCACTAACGGCTGGTAGTAAAGGTAATATTCCTTACGAGGCTCTACGCGGCTTACAGGCTGAACAAATCTCCTGGGCGTTTCTGTCAGGCTGTCAAACAGCCCTACTGCGTAGCCTGCTATTATAGCCGAACCTAAAACTGCGCATTCCTGGCGATTTAAAAGCACATAAGGCAAATTCAAAACATCGGCCTTTATCTGATTCCACAGTTGGCTTGCCGCCCCTCCACCAATAACCCGGGCCTCAATAAACTGTAGATCTGGGACTAGCTCTTTCTCTATCCCCAGATAGAAAGCATACTCATAAGCTACTGCCTCGAGAAGAGCCCGGTAGAAGTGCTCTTTTTTATGAGCCCAGGTAAAGCCCAACCACAGTCCCCGGATATCCGGGTCGTTGGGGCATACTCGTCCTCCCAAGTGAGGTAAAAAGAGTAGTCTTTCAGATCCAGCAGGAACTGCAGCTGCCTTTTCATCCATCAAAGCGTAGAAGCCCTTTCCCTGCCGAGCTGCCTCCTCTTTCTCTTTTTCTCCTAATTCATCTCGGAACCAGCGGAGGTTTAACCCCCCTCCGTTGATGTAGGCCAAAGCGTAGTACAACCCCTGCGGAACTAGCTTAGCGGTGAAAAGGGTCTTGTGTTTCAGGTCAGGAATGAAGCGATCTACACAGATGGAAAAGACTGATGCAGTGCCAGCTACGTCGAAGACCATGCCTGGCTCCACCATCCCAGCTCCCAACATGCCCGCAGCCTGATCACCAGCCCCGGCAGCTATAGGTGTACCTGCCAATAAGCCACAATCTTTGGCCGCTTGAGGTGATAGCCCTCCTATTATCTCCCAGGGATTGACAATGCGGGGCAACTTCTCCAAAGGTACGTCGAATAAAGTGCACAGCTCTTTGTCCCAAATAGCAGCCTTAGTATCACTGAGGCAAGAAAAATGGAGATAAGTATAATCTATGAAAGCCTCTTCCCCTTTGAGGCCAGCCATACGCCCTGCCACATATCCTGCAGGTACCACAAACTTGCATATCTTGTCACGAATTTCAGGTGCCTCATTTAACCACCACAGAATCTTGGGCCCGTGGGAATAAGTGGGAGGCCCGCCAGTTTTGGCAATAATCAGTTCCTGATGTACCTTCATGTGATTTATGTAAGGCTTACAACGGGTGTCGAGCCAGGAGTCATAAAAAGTGGGAGTTCTCCAGTCCGAGTCCACTGTACCGATACCCGCCATCTGCCCATCAAAGGCTATCCCGGCTACCTGATGGGGAGAAATGTCACTCTCTCTTAGACAACGGCCGATAGTGCGAACCGCTGAGACATAAAAATCCTCCGGGTCTTGCTCCACCCAGCCCGGCTTAGGGTAATATAATTTTGTCTCCTCATAGGCCAAAGCCTTGAGCTGTCCGTCCTGATCGAAGATGGCGGCTTTGGTGCCGGTAGTTCCTAAATCTACTCCGATTAAATAACTCTTGTTCATCTTACTTTGGCCCCCTTCTCGCCAGCCGTATAGCCTACACTTAGCTTTGCTTGAATCGGTTAGGATTAGGCACTAGAACAGGCTTACCATCTCGTTCAACCAGGATCTGGGCAAAGCCCTGTTTTTCAATCTCCTTGTAGTTATGGCCAGCATCGGCGGGATAAACTCCAAAGAAGACGAATTTCTCTGAGCCGACATTGACCGTACGATGAGCCCAATAAGGAGGTACGTAAGCTACGGTGCCGGATTTCATTTCTAAGGCTCGAAAATCCCCCTTTCTTGATTCCAGGAGCAGATACCCTTCTCCTTTTAACCCCACGTAGACCTCGGCCGTATACTCTTTCTGGTGGAAATGGCCTTTGGTCATGTAATACTCTTCACCAACCTTACCGGGATGGATTATAGTAGTGACCACTAAAAGTTGTCCTTCCTCAAAAGGCACGTCATATTGGTATACCTCATAAACAAGTGGATCGCCTTCCTTAATGGCCTTCTCCGTGGCTTCTTGATCGGCATACATCCCTATCATATCGCTTATACGTCTTTGGGTCAGGTTGTTGCAAGGCTGGAGAATGCCGGTCTCAAAATCAAGTGCTAAACCAAAAGGTAGCATCAGATCCATAAGTTCTTACCCCCTTTTAATCAGAGTAATAATAGCTAACCAATATCAATGCGTATATGCTTTAACAGCAAGTATTCGTTTAAGGCGTGGCTAGAGTTCTCTATTCCTATGCCACTCTGTTTCCAGCCCCCGTAAGGAAAAGGCACTTCTCCTCCGGAAACGTTATTGACCCCTACTGTTCCAAACTCAAGCCGCTCGGAGACTCTTAGCGCCGTAGCCAGATCTTTGGTGTAGATGTAGGCCACCAAGCCGTAGGGGCTGTCATTGGCGTAGTGAATAACTTCCTCCACCTGATCAAAAGCCATTATAGGTGCCACCGGTCCGAAGGTCTCTTCGCGCATTACTTTCATGGAGTGATCCACATTTACCAGCACTGTGGGCATAAAGAAGAAACCTCGAGCGAATTCTTCGCCTTCAGGCTCTTTACCACCGTACAGGACTTTAGCTCCCTTCTGCACCGCGTCTGAGATGTGTTCCTTAGTAGTGTTTATGGCGGACTTGTTTATCATGGGGCCCAGATCTACATTAGGGTTCTTTAGGCCATCGCCAATTGTGAGAGCCTTAGTTTGCTCCACAAAGGCCTCTATAAACTGATCATAGATGGAGCGGTGCACATAAATGCGATTGATGGCGTTGCAGATCTGCCCCATATTGCGGAAGGAACGATATACTCCACCCTTCACTGCCGCAGCCACATCGGCATCAGGGAAAACTATCAATGGACAATTTCCGCCGAGCTCTAAAGAGACCCTCTTAAGGCCGTCGGCCGCCAGACGCATGATTTCTTTACCAGTGGCGGTTTGGCCAGTAATCGAAACTTTGCGCGTATGGGGGTTAGTAACCAGAGCAGGACCCACTTCCTCACCCTTGCCTATGACTACGTTCACAACCCCATCCGGCACACCCGCCTCTACTAAGCAACCGATGAAGCGGGTTGCTGCCACCGGAGTTTCAATAGAGGGCTTAGCCACCACCGTACACCCAGCGAGAAGAGCAGGAGCTAACTTCCAAGATAGGAGCAAGACAGGATAATTCCACGGCCCGATAGCAACTACTGGACCTACCGGTTGTTTAATTACAAGACTGCGCCGCTTGGGGGAGTCCGTGGGAATAATTTCTCCCAACATCCTCCTGGCTTCCTCAGCAAAATACTCCAAGGCATCAATAGATGCCGTAATTTCTCCCCGAGCCTCGTTTAAGGGCTTGCCTTGCTCCATGGTCAACCACCTAGCTAGTTCTTCGATACGCTCCCGGGCTATTTGAGCTGCTCGTCGGATGATTCGGGCTCGTTCAATTGGAGGACGGTTGCTCCAAGCTTCAAAAGCCTGTGCCGCAACTTCCAATGCATGATTAGCATCTTCAGGTCCACCCCTAGGTGCCTCGGCGATAACTTCTGAGTTAGCCGGGTTAATGACTTCCTGCGTTCTTCCTGAAGCAGCATCGACCCACTGGCCACCGATTAACATCTGAATTTTTTCCATATAATTAGTTTCCTCCTTTTACAAGAAGTTTTAACCAGTATAGCTAAGCTATCTATTTCAGTACTTTCTGGCTAAGGCGTGATGATTACCTTGAAAGCTTTACGGGAAGCAGCGAACTGGAAAGCCTGGAGAACATCTTTTAGCTTAAATCTTTCACTGATCAATGGAGACAGGTCCACCCTTCCTGAGGTAAGTATGTTCATGGCCCGCCGATAATCATAGGTAGAAGAGCCAGTAGTTCCAGTCACTACCAGCTCCTTGTAGTGAATTAAGTTAGAGTGGAAATGGGCTTCCTCTTTCTCTTTAGGCAGGCCTGCAAATATGTTAATCCGGCCATGACGAGCCGCAACTTCTAAGGCTTGTTCCTGAACCTCTGGAGAGGCAACTGTCACAATTACTACGTCTGCTCCCTTTCCGTTGGTCTCTTCTTTCACCCTTGATACTAGATCTTCTTTCCCTGGATTCAACACGCAGTCGGCTCCGAAATGCTTTGCCTGAGCCACTCGTTCTTCTATTATCTCGCTTACCATCACTTTGAGAGCTCCACTGAGGCGGGCTAGAGCAATATGCATTAAGCCTATAGGACCTGCCCCTATTATCAGTACTGTATCATTAGGAGTAATATGGCAGGCCAAAGATCCATGATAACAACAGGAGAAAGGCTCGCAGAGAGCTGCTACCTCATCAGAGATGCCATCAGGTATAGGCATCACGTTTCCCTGACGGATAGCTGCGCCAGGGATGCGCACATACTGAGCAAAGGCCCCATCAATATTAATACCGAAGGCCTGATAGTCAGGACAGAGATTGTTAAAACCCCGTAAACATTCATCGCATACCCCACAGCCAATATTTGGGGCTACGGAGATGCGCATCCCTAACTTAAGATTCTTCACTTCAGGGCCTACCTCAATCACCTCGCCACTGAACTCGTGACCCAGGATCCGTTTTGTCCCTGGCGGGATCTTGAAGTGGCCTGAGGCCAGTATGCGCAGATCAGTGCCGCATATACTTGCAACCCGCACCTTTACTAAAGCCTCGTCATTAGCAATAGATGGATCTTCTACTTCCTCCAGTCTTAGATCGTTAATGCCATAATAGACAGCGGCAAGCATACCTTACTCCTTCCACTGTCTCAAAGGTAAAGACACAGGTTGATGGGTAAAGATGGAGCGGTTAGCGGCCAGTACTCCCTCAAGCGCTTTTCTTCCGTCTTCCCCGGTTACCTTAGGTTTTTGGCCAGAAGATATGCATTCAACGAAGTGGCGCACCTCTTCCAGGTAGGCTTGCCGAAAGCGCTCTCTCCATCCAGTAAAGTTAGAGCTTGTGACCCCCCGCTCCTTGGTGCAGATCAAGACAGACCTATCTTGGAGCTCACCAATGAGCATCACTCCTCGCGTGCCTAGCACCTCAGCCCGAGCATCGTAGCCATATTCTGCCGGACAACTACCGTCTACTATTGCTAAGGTACCATTTTCCATGCGAAAGGTGACCACGGCATTATCATAGAAGTCAGGATAATCCGCCTTGAGCTGGGGTGATTTCAGGTTTCCAGCTTCAGCGTAAATCCGCTGGAACTCGCTGCCTGAAAGCCAACGGATAGTGTCAAAGTCATGGCTATTGACCTCTGCTAAAAACCCATTGCTGCTACTTACCTGTAGAGCCCAGGGCGGAGGTAACCCTGGGCCCCGAGTCAGGGAGCGTATCATTAAGGGTTCACCGATGGCTCCGGCATCAATGCGTTCCTTGGCAATGGCAAAAACCGGATCGAAGCGGCGCATGAAACCTATCTGAAAGACCACTTTGGCTTTTTGAGTGGCTTCAATCATCCGATCGGCTTCCTCCAATGTTAAAGCAATAGGTTTTTCGCAAAATATATGCTTGCCCGCTTCTGCGGCAGTCTGGACCAAGGAGGCGTGGGTAAAAGTTGGAGTAGCTATGCACACTGCATCGAACTCAACTTGGCTCAGTGCGTCTTCCAAGGTAGGAAAACAACTCTGTACCCCAAGATCCCTGCCTAATTTCAGAGCCGCCTCTGTGTTGGCATCCACCAATGCAGTCAGAGCTGCCTCTGGCACATTATGCCGAAAGTTGTATGCATGCACGGCCCCTGCTCTTCCAGCGCCTACTACACAAATCTTAACCATTCAAGCCCGAACCTCCTTTTCACTGTCTATAAAAAGCAAAGTATTTATCGGTAGATTCCCTCTGCTTTGCTCTTGAAGGCCAGCTTAGAAACGAAGGGAGATTAAAAAGAGCGAACAACATCAGTAAGCCTCTTTCTCTAACTTGCGGAGGTGAGTTATGGATTGCTCCGCATATATGTCTCGCAATGGTTCATATCTCTTAAGACCACTAGCAATATAAGGATTTGGGACAGGGGGGAGAGGTTCCAAAGTCAAAGGCCCTTGATAATGAATTTCCTTAAGAGTGCGAATTATAGCTCCGAAGTCAATATGGCCTTCTCCTACCGCCTGGCGATTACTGTCGGCAACGTGGAAATTGACCAAAAGCTGCCCGCAACGGCGGATCGCTTTAGCTAGGTCTGATTCCTCAATGTTCATATGGAAAGCATCCAGATGAATTTTCACTGCTGGGGAATTCACTTCTTCTACGAATTTTAGGCCCTCCTCGGCGGTGTTTACCAAAAAGGTTTCGTATCTGTTGATAGGCTCTATAGCTAAGAATATTTCTCTGGAATGGGCATATTCTGCAGCTATCCTGACAGACTGAACAGCGTAACCCCACTCTAACTCTTTGGCCTGTATCCATTCCTCTTCGTTTTGAATCTTCTCTTCCGGGTTGACTTTGCCTACCGCCGAGGGTACCACGATTACTAAGGACGCTCCCACTTGAGAGGCTAGATCGATGCAACTTTTCAGGTAGTCTACAGCGCGCTTTCTCACCTTGACATCTGGACTGGCTAAGTCCCGATCTTGGGTAGGCCAAGGGTAGATACCCGCAATGGAGAAAACCTCTAAACCGTACTTCTGACAGAGGGCTTTTACTTCCTCCGGATGGTAGAGCTCCGGCTCGCCCTTCAGTTCTACTCCGTCATAGCCGTACTTTTGAAGACGTTGTAGGGTCTTCTCTAGTGGCTCATCACCGTAAATCCAATTACTGATGGAATACTTCATCATTTACCTCCTTTCTCGAAACACTATGTTTGTGCAACTTCCACTCAGGCCTATTAAGAAGCATGGACCTTTCTTTTTACAAAAGTAACTTGCCAGATCTACCCGTTGGAAAGCCCAGGCTCAACGGCCATACCTTCTCCGTAACTGATCGAAGAGAACGACCCCGATAATCATCAAACCCATAAACACCTTTTGCGCAAAGTCATGCACATTTTGTAGATTTAAGACATTACGCAAAATGGCCATAATAATAGCACCAAAAAATGAACCTATGACACCGCCCTCTCCACCGAAGAGGTTAGTCCCGCCGATGACCACAGAGGCGATGCTTTGCAATTCGGCTCCATCAGCCATCAGTGCGTTAGCAGAGTTCATACGTCCAGTCAATATCACACCAGCCAACGCCGCCAGAAGCCCACTGAGGACATACGTGAGAGTCTTTGTACGCTGAACATTGATCCCAGATATGGCGGCTGCCGTCTTGTTTCCTCCTACGGCGAAAATGGATCGCCCGAACATAGTGCGGGTTAGAATTAACCAGCCAATCCCAACGAAAATCAGTGAGATTAGTATTGAAGAAGGTATTCCTAAAATGAACCCATTACCCAGCCAAATAATCTCCGGCGGCAAATAGGCCTTGAGTGTAACGGCAGTTACATGAGAAGGGACAGGCAATCCTCCAGTTAGGATCAGCGCTAGGCCCCGAATTGTGGTCATCGTCCCTAACGTGGCGATAAAATCTGGGACCCCTCCCTTAGTGATGATTAAACCACTGACAGCTCCTAAAGCAGCTCCAGCTAGCAAACTAAGTAATATTGCCGGCCAAATAGGGATGTTCCAGTAGCAAAATGCCACGGCAGCCAACGAACCAGAAAAGGCTGCAACCGCTCCAACGGAGAGATCAATGCCTCCAGTGAGGATCACCATTGTCTGAGCCACGGCTAAAATGATATCAGGCGCGCTCCGCTGGCTCATGTTAATTGCGTTGTTTAAGGTCAAAAAGCCGGGTGCAGTCAGAACGAAATAAGCAAATGCGACTGCGACTACTAAAATTGTTGCCCAGATCAAAAAACGAATTCTCTGTTTGGGACTAGCCCCTTGTACTCTGATCCATTCCCACACGGAGACCGAGAATTTCGAATTCCTTTTAGCCACCTGAGTTCTCCTTCTCTAATTTAACTTTTTTAATTTAACTATTGCGCTTTTAAGGAGGTCTTCTTGGGTTGCTTGGCCGTGTTCATATTCGGCCACAAACGAGCCGCCACTCATCACCAAAATGCGATCAGCTAAAGCCAAAACTTCGGGTAGTTCGGAGGAGAGCATGATGACTCCCGCCCCTTGCTTGGCCAGTTCATTGATTAAACGGTACACCTCAACCTTGGCCCCCACATCAATTCCTCTGGTGGGCTCGTCGAGAATTAAAATTTTCGCTTGGCTACATAACCACTTGGCCAAAGCAACCTTTTGCTGGGTGCCCCCGCTGAGAAGACCAACCCTTTGATCCAACTTGGGAGTATCTATATTCAGCTCCTTGACATATTTTTTAGCTGCTTCTCTTTCTGCATTGATTTGAAGAAAGCCAAATTGGGAGAACCTTCTTAAGTTAGGTAAAGTAATATTCAGTGGGATAGCCAATTGCATCAGAAGCCCATCTTGCCTGTTTTCGGTTAAAAAGCCCAAGCCTGATTTAATTGCATCTGCGGGACAGGAAATATTAACTTTAGCTCCATCAACGAAGATTTCGCCACTATCGATCCGGTCTATCCCAAAAAGGGCTCGGGCGAACTCCGTGCGGCCTGCTCCCACCAGGCCAAAAACGCCCAGAATTTCACCTTGATGCAGACTTAAGTTGAGATGATACAGTCGTCCATTCACCGTCATATCCCGAATTCGCAAAATTTCTTTACCCTGTTGTATTTTGATTTTAGGAAACTTCTCCTTCAGTTCCCTGCCCACCATCATTCGAATCACAGTGTCTTCATCAGCTTGGTCTACTGAGAGGGTACCTATTTTCTTGCCATCTCGGAAGACAGACACCCGATCGCTAATTTGGTAAACCTCGGCTAGGCGATGGGAGACATAAACGATGCCGATCCCCTTCTTTTTAACCGCACGAATGATATCAAAAAGACGTTCTCTCTCCGCATCAGAAAGAGAGGAAGTGGGCTCATCAAACAACAGGATCTGCGCATTCTCTAATGAAAAAATTTTGGCAATTTCGATCAATTGCCGTTCGGCCATTCCCAGGTTAGAGACGTGCTCCTTGGGATCAATATCAACACCCAGATTGCCTAAAATGTCTTTGGCGCGGGCGAACAGCTGTGGCCAATCTACTGTTCCAAAAGGCTTGCGCCTCGGCCATCTACCTAAAAAAACATTCTCAGCTACACTTAAGCCTGGAATCAGGCTCAATTCCTGAAAGACCATGCCTATTCCCAATTGCCGAGCATGCTGCGGGCTATAGATGTTGACCTTATGGCCACGAATAAAAATATTTCCACCATCTTTAGGCGTAGCACCGCTCAGGATCTTCAAGAGGGTTGACTTACCGGCCCCGTTCTCTCCCACAATGGCATGAACTTCTCCCTCGTACAAGTCGAAATCTACCCTATCCAAAGCGTGAACACCAGGATAACTTTTATCAATAGCTTCAACTTGCAATAATGGTGTGCGCATAAACTGTAGCCCTCCTACTCAACAAACTTCCCACGTATATGAGACTGACCTAAAAGGCGGTATGTGAAGATATCCTTCAGATCTCTATTGTGCTGTGTAGCCTCCATCTATCGAGAGAATTGAACCTGTGGCATAGGGAGACTCATCCGAGGCCAGATACAGAATCCCAAAAGCTATCTCCATGGGCTGTCCGAGTCTATTTAAAGGCCGGACCGCTTCAAGTTCGTGGCGCGCCTTCCCTGGATCTGGCGCTACATTCAGGGCAGTCTCGACCAATGGCGTCTCAGTAGTGCCAGGGCACACACAATTGACCCTTATGTGGTCTGCTGCGAAATCTATGGCCATGCTTTTTGTCAAGGATATGACACCAGCTTTCGACACGTTGTAAGCAACCTGGTTCTTTATGCCAACGAGCCCAGCCTCAGAACTAATGTTCACAATGACTCCTCCCCCGCCTTTTATCATCTCAGGAATGCAGTACTTTGAGCACAGAAAGGCACCTTTTAGGTTGACGTTCAAGATCTGATCCCAATCATTTTCCTGGGTCTCGACAGCGTTACCCTGTGCATAAATGCCAGCATTGTTCACTAAGATATCCAGCTTACCATAAGCGTCGACAGTGATTCTCACCATTTTCTTTACATCCGCTGCGTTTGATACGTCCACTGGAACGAATTTAGCTTCTCCGCCCTCCTTCTGGATAAGGCTGACTGTCTCTGTCCCTTTCGCTGGGTTGAAATCCGCAACCACCACGCTGGCGCCTTCTTTTGCGAACAAAATAGCTGTTGCACGGCCAATTCCTGATCCTGCACCTGTTATTATAGCTACTTTCCCAGATAGTCTCATTTTCACTTTCTTCCTCCATTATGCCTCTGTCTTAAAGGAACCAAAGACCGCTTACCTTAAGGTAAGCGGTCTTTGGTTTAGGCTACTCAAAAGGAGGGAAATTCCCCGCGCTTGATGGCTTCCCAATCGATAGGCTTTAGGGCAGGGTTGGGATAGAACATGTCGACATTATCCTTATACATAGTCCTCGGTCTGATGTCGAAGGTCTGGGGAACCTTACAGCCGTAAACTATACCTATTGCAATGGCAGTTCCATACCAACCCCAATCTGGGAAGCCATGGATGGTCTCGGCAATCAACTTCCCTTCCCGTATCCGGTCTGCCGATTCTGGTGTTCCATCGTTAGTAAAAACAGCAACTTTAGGGCCTCCTACTGTGACGGGATCGCTAGCAAGCGCTAAGCGATTAGCGTTCTCACAAGTAAGCATGGCTCCCAATCCCATCTCGTTAGAGGCGGCCCAGATAACATCCAGTGTCCCCGGCGGGTGGGAGGACAGGATGTCCTCCGTAACTGAAATCGCTTTCTCCCGGTTCCAGTCGGCGGGCATGGAGGCCACAACTTTGATGCCAGGATACTGGTCAATCACCTTATGGAAACCATTCAGCCGTGCTGTGGAGAAGAACCCACCTGCGATACCCTCGATGATGGCCACGTTCGCTTTGATGTCAAGGGTCTTCGGATCAACGTTCTTATACAAATTCTCCCACCAGTTGATATCAAGATAGGTACTCGGATCTACTTGTACCTTCTCACCCTTACCCAGCACACCTGGTCCACCTAAGTAGTCGATCATAGCATAAGCAGATATTTCTCCGGCCACGGTGTTGTCAAAGCCGATATAAGAGGCTACTTTTACCCCTTCAATCGGCTCTAACAGGTTGACGATAATAACGGGGATGCCCGCCTCGTTGGCTTTTTTGATGGCTGGGATGACCGGTTCAACCTCGATAGGAGAGATAACGATGGCATCCAACTTCCTCGCTACGAAGTCCTCGATGATCGCTACCTGATCAGCAAAGGCCGTGTGGCTAACGGGGGACTGGGTGATGATGTCAACATTGATACCGTGCTTCCTAGCGTCAGCAGCGGCCATATTGAAATAGTCTGTAGCTGTCCGGAAGACACCGGTTATATCAGGCGGGACCCAGCCGATACGGATAAGCTTGGGCTGTGCGGGCCCCGTAGCAGTAGGTGAAGTCGCAGTAGGTGAAGTCGCAGTAGGTGAAGTCGCAGTAGGTGCTGCTGGGGCACAGGCTCCCATTAATACTGACAAAATCAAAGCTACTACCACCACAGTTACCCTCTTAAGCTTCTTTAACATTTTTTTCCTTCCTCCCTGTTTTGGAAATTCTGATCCAGAAACTTTCCCACGAATGGGACACCACACTCTTAACTTAAATAAACCCTTCACTCTGAAATGATTATTCTCTATCTTTTCCTCGCATCCCTCCTTTGCCTCTTTGATTCGTTTTGAGCTATTTGGTGACTAAATTTTTTCCAAGTGCGCTGAATTCAATAACATTCCAGTGCCAGATGGCAGGGAAGATAAAATATCTTTCTCTTTTGCTGACGAAGAGTGATTGCGAACACGGATAAGGGCTACTTCGAACTTGCTTCGATCCCCGCGGTGAAGAGCGTGAAAATATTCGATAGGGCGGCCATCAGCAAGATAGCTTACGCTGTTTATCAGCATTAAAGGAGCGCCTACCCTCACTTTTAGCAAATAAGCCTCATGTTCATCGGCGGCCACGGCTTCCAAGGTTCGCCGTCCACGATGGATCTTGAGACCGTATTTATCTTCCAAGAGAGCGTAGAGAGATTGAGAGTTTAGATCTTCCTCAAGGAGAGATGGACAAATCTCGTAAGGAAGGTAAGTAGTTACTAAAACGAAGGGTTCGTCATTGACAAAGCGTAGTCTGTCAATCTTAATCACTGGATCTCCGAGAGAAAGCTCCAAGTATTCGGCGACCTTTCTATTAGCCTTAACCTTGGTCTGTTCTAAGACCTTAGTAACAGGCTTTAACCCACGGGCTACCATATCTTCATAGAATCCGCTTAAATTTTGAGCAAGACCCTCTAAGATCTTGGGTTTGGCTACAAAGGTGCCCTTTCCTTTCTGGCGATATAGAAGCCCGTCCTGTACCAAATTATTTATGGCCTGACGGACAACCGTGCGACTTACGCCAAATTGTTCACAAAGTTCAAACTCGGAAGGGATTTGCTGCTCAGGCTGCCATCTTCCGCTTTCTATCTCTTCGGCCAAAAGCTGCTTCAGCTGGAAATAATAAGGCAAAGGGCTATTATGATCGATACCCTTGTTTTCTCCTAATTGAACTTGCTGCCTTAGCTTTTTCAAATCTTGCAATCCTGTTATCCTGTTATTAGTTAATCACATTATAATTAATAACCCGAGGCTGTCAATAGGGGTGAACTAAGTTTTAAAAAAATTTTTCAAAAGTGAACAATCAATGCCTAAAAATGGACTCCAGTACTACATTTCTCAGCAAATCCACCTAAGGACGTTAGAAAGATAAGCAATTGAGGAATCTTTTAGGATTAGGATATAGTGTACTTTAATTTCATTTCATGAAAAGGTAGCCTTCGCGCTCTCTTTCTTTTTGGAGTCGGAATTTATGCGAAAGAAGGCTGAAAGTTATCCTGCATGCGGGGATGGATCTGTAAAACATTTCTCCGTGGTGAGATAAGCGGATGACAGCTAGAATGAGGTTATAAAAGGAAAGATTCCGAAATCCTATGCCTTGAAATAGTAGAGATCTTTCGACCTCGCTCTACTAAATAGGCGGAAGTTTACCCAGGTAGGATAAGGCGCAGTAGATACGGCTTGCGCTTCAATTCTGGTTATAGGTTGATCCGGTCTGGAGATATGGTCCTCTTAGCCGGTTAGGATCCCAAATCGAATAGGGCTAGAGTGAATTTTTCATGGCTTTTTTATCCGAAATGGTAGGGGAAGCATGGTAGATGAAATCTGGACGAAAACCCCGTTCAAAATGCATATCCCTCCTCCCTCGCAGGCGCTGGCCAGACCCAGCCTCCCCACCGCCTGCGTGCCGCCTTCGTTCCCCTGCTTGTTAAGGCTTAAAGAAAGTAATAAAGAAAGTAACATAAATATCTTTGCATTACCTGGATGTTTCCTTAACTTATATCATACAGTTTAGCTTTGGCATTGCCTAAAAACCTTAATTCATTTTTTTACCCGCTTTTACATATTGTTCTTTCTAACCATCTGGAGACCATTTTCCATAGACTTGGTTTCTTTGAAGTAGTTAATGTGGAATAAAGAGCCCGCATTTCAGGAAAGGCATTTTGATCCTGAGCGTAACGGTCTGTTTTCAAAAATATTCTCTCGTACCAATCAATGAAAGCTGGTCTGAAAAAACCTACAAGTTTCTGATCCGCTAAATATTTCTGGTTAACCATAAAAGCAAAGAACTCCAATGTATTAAAAAATTGACTGTTCCACAGGTCTAGTTCAGACTTATCTCCTTTTGATGCCATAGATCCAATTTTCTCTTCAAGGCTCTTAATTTCCAAAAAAACCCGCTCAAATAAATGAAGGGACAAGGTACGACGGCTGAGGCAAATTTGGCACCCTGTAAAAATCAGACCCAAAAATGCCAGAACAGCCGAAATAATGGCGACAAGTTCAGGAATGCTCATCATTTTTCTTTTTCGTTATTTTCTGATTGTGATTGATTACCAGACTCTGTTTTGTCAGTTAATTGCTCGTAGCTATTCTCAACTTCTTTCGGGTTGTAACCTGCCTTTTTTTCAAAGTAATCGTCAGGGAATTCCTTTTTCTGGCCATTTTTTGTTTCACTTTCTGCCATTCTTTAATCCTCCTTCCTGCCTTATTTCACCAATTAAGTTAATTGATGATTTTTCAAGAAGTTTTCCCAGGAGCTTACACAATCAGATGCCAAAGTAAAGGCATCCACTGGCCCAGCTTGTGTATCAATAGAGTACTTTATTTGGATAACTTGTCCCATGCTTCCAAGGGTTAGATTGTATTTCTTTCCCCCAAATTCCGGTTGTTGTCCGGTACGGGGAGGACTTTCTAGCTTCAGATGCTTTATACCATTAGCGATATCGGCACAGAGTTTAAGAGCGTAAGTATTATTGATATAATCTTCTACCTTACTCCTCACTGAAAGGGGAATGTGATCGTCATTTTTTATCCAATCTTTTAGGTTATAACAATTCAGGAAAAAAGCCATTACTTTATCCTGGTAAAAATCTAGATTCCGTTCAAACCTTATTCCCCGATCGATTTCCTCAAAACGTTGGTACCATCTCTTGACTCTTTCGAATTGCTCTAGATATTTGCTTCCTTCTCCCATTTGCCCTTCCTCTGCAGTTGCCTTGCAGCCAATTATAGCGCTTATTTTTTCACTATTCCAGTGAATAAAAGTTTCCTGAATTAAACTGAAGCTAGCCGGTAATCTAGGTTTGGCTTGAATATCCATATATTGCATGGAAAAGATTTAAAATGGGCTTATGGTTTTTTAACCCGGCATGCCCCCCGGCTATCCAGGTTTTAATCGATTCTTTCTTGAGGTTCCCTCGTGTACATCCTTGAAGTGACTCTCTGCCCTAGAGTAGCCAGCCACTGGTCTAACCCTCCTTTTAGAGTTTTTGCACCACAGAGCTTGATTAAGATGTCTTATTTTTTAAGAAACTATTAAAGGGGTTGTCTTTAACAATAGATTCGCTACTTTTTGCTATTTCTCACTCCATGATCTGAAGTTTTCCAAGATAGACCAAAGTCCGGTATATCATGCTCGCCGCCTCCATCCTGGTGATAGGCTGATCCGGCCTGAAGGTCCCGTCCTCGTAGCCCGTGAGGATCCCCAGGTCGTGCAAAGTCAGGGCCATCTTCCGAGCTTTCCCCTCCCACAGATTTGGGGAAAGGTCCGGGAAAGGCTCAAAGGCCTGAGAGGAACTGCTCACTCCCGGGTTGCCCTTCTTCCAAGAATTGATGAAGTCCAGCACCCCGCAGGCGATGGCGTGAGCGCACTTTTGCTGGAATTCCGGGGATGAGAGGAGCTTCTCCTCTTGAGGATTGGAGATAAAAAGGAGCTCCAGTAGAACCGCAGGTCCCGGGAAGTACCTCAGAACCCCCATTCCCCCCGTCCAGTTGGGATCAGAGGAAGGGCGCCAATCGGCATCGTCCTTTATCCCTCTAGAAACAGCTCCAGTTTCCGCAGTCAGAACCCCCAGGATCCCTGAAGCCAGTCTTTTCCCCTCTTCGTTACCGTGGGCGAACCAGGCCTCAATCCCCTGAGCGGAGGAGCTCCCAGCGTTCGTGTGCAGGGAAATCAGAATCTCACACCCCTTCCTGGAAGCATCTTGAGCGCGCTCTGAAGCATAAAGGGAGCGGTCGCAGAGTATAGCCTCCTGCCCTAAGGCCAGGATGTAGTTCCCCAACTGCAGGGCTATAGCTTGGGTAATGTCCGCCTCCTTAGTCCCGTAGGGTCCAATGGCCCCAGGATCCCCGTCCTTTCCGTGTCCGGCATCAATGGCGATCTTCATTTCCTCACTCCTGTGGTGCATTTGGTGAGTTCTGGGGCGGTGAGTTGCTTCCTGAAGCGCCGTTTGTCTTATTCAAGCTCTGGGCGTTCTGGGAAGAAATAGCCGAGATCACCCCGTGGGCGTTCCCGAAGACGTAGCCTAAAGATGCCGAAAGCAGAGCCACCACGGCCTGGGAATCCAGCTTCCCCGCATATCCTAAAATGATGGCCGCAATACAGACGATCACCACCACCGCCAGTTTGGTCCAGTTAGAAATCTCCATATATCCACCTCCTGATGTGCATTTTCTTCAAGGAAGCAGGCCTCCCCCTTAAACTTTCAGGCTCTCACAGAGCCTCAGCTAAGGGGCGGGATAGACCCGCCCCTCTCCCCCTTGCCTCCAGGAAAAATGCTCTGGCATTTCCCTGGGACCACATAGACCCTCAGGAACCTCTCCGAATTCCTGAACCACCTTTCCCCTTCCGGCCTCCTTAGGGCAGAAGCTGGTTGACCGTAGTTCCCGTGACGTAGGCCTCCTTGATCCCCGCAAGCTCCCCCGAGCTGGAGAGGATGATGTTCCGCGAGATGATATTCTGCATCACCTGGGAAACCTCA
>Ga0078972_1008167_pt1 | contig 22261 bp, 19 predicted proteins | sample YelNatPaOPGAMG01_FD_67568 | JGI IMG/M metagenome (GOLD analysis project Ga0078972, IMG submission 67568) | Hot spring thermophilic microbial communities from Obsidian Pool, Yellowstone National Park, USA - OP-RAMG-01 (SPADES assembly) (version 2) | ecosystem: Environmental > Aquatic > Thermal...
ACATAGTTGGACATCTTACCAGTTGGGCTGAAGAGGCAGCTTAGACTTAAGATTATCGAAAGCTAGATATTCAAAGTATAAGAGAGACTACAAGAAGGTCTCTTAATAGCTAATTGTACTTTTTTATCCCAATATTCACTTTTCAAGGTGCGTACCCCTTATTTATGGGCTCTTATAGCCCGGGGTTATCCAACTTTCACTCTAACTTTACCTATATTTTACTCCCCCCCCACATTTGTCAAGGGGAGTAATATTTTTCCATGTTATCAATAACAATATATCACCAGTCTATTTTATGAATCAAGGGTCACCTGAATCTTCCTATCTACCTATTTCCAGTCCATCTCTGCCTTCTTAATAAGCTCTCTGGCTGGTTCTAGGTCCATAACTGGAAATAGAAGATACAGTCCATCAGAGTCATACCGCTTTACTATCCTATCTGCCTTTCTCACCCAATCATCAAAGTCCCCTTCATCTATACTTATCCACAGAGATTTTTCTGATTTCTTTACCATATCGTATATAGGATACCAATCCTCACTGCCTCCATCTGGCTTACCAGCTCCAGGGGTCCACTGAATAGCGTCTAAGTCTTTTACACTTAATATAGCTGGAAGATGCTTTATAGCATCTAGTCCATCTAAATGGTAAAGAGTATAATCCAGTTTACTGCATAGATAGCTGAGAGATGGGATAAAGAACTCCTGGAATTGTCTTGGTGACATAACCGCTGAAAAATCACATTGAACTTTTGCAGTCTTACCAGGTCCCCATATGGCAAAGACCGTGTAGCTACTCCCTCCATCTTTATCTTTTACAACTTCATATATTAGATCGTAGTAGTTAAAGTAGAGTTCATCTATCTCCCTTATATAACTTTTTATTACTTCCGGTATATCTATTAAATCGTAGATAAGGTTCTGTGTACCCCTTAAAGCAGAAAGGATATCCAAACTTTCTATAATGTCAGGTATATTCACTAAGAAGTCATCCCCCGCCAATTCTTTTGCCCTGCGGATTAATTTTAGATGTAGTCTCCACCAGTAATTATTTTCATCATACTTTAATGGACCCCACTCCTCCCAACTAGTATTAATACAGGGTGTATACCATACAGTATCCCACGAAAAAACTGGGTCGGAGCCGAGATAGGTAGCCATAGAGCCTGGCCCTATATTTATATTCAATGAAGGGAAAGATTCGGCAAGAAAGATATGTGTCTTGCAAAAGTTTCGAAGTTCTTTCACCTTTCTCTCCACGTCCAAGTGAAACTCTTCTGGCGTTTTAGGAGGCTCTACAGGTTCTAATGGCTCTATCGGCTCTTCTAATCTTGCTATCACCCTCATCATAGGTCTATCTATCTTTGAATGTTTCCACCACGCTACAAAGCGTCTCTTTGTTTCTTCCCAATCAGGTTTATATCTCAATTTCATCACCTATCCCTTTATTGCCCCAGCTACCATTCCAGAGACAATCCATTTTTGACCTAGTAGATAAACTATAAAAACTGGAAGGCAAGTCAAAACTATGTCTGCGAAGATTAGGTTCCATTCCGACTGATACTGACCAAAAAAGTTGTATACTGCAAGTGTCATCGGCCAGTGACTGGTTCTATTTAAGACATATAATGGCAACATAAAATCATTCCATATCCCCATAAAACTCAATAAGGCTACAGTTACCACAGCAGGTTTGAGTAAAGGAAAGACAATTTTAAAAAATAACTCCAATGGGCTAGCACCATCTATTAGTCCTGCCTCGTCAAGCTCTCGAGGGACTGTCTCTACGAAACCATAGAGAATAAAAGTACCAAATGGGATGTTAATTGCAGTGTATAAAAGTATTATTCCTGTCCGAGTGTTAAGTAGATGTAGCACTTGCATCACTCTAATAAGAGCTATATAGTTAATCGGAAGCATAATTCCTAACAATATGAAAAGATAAAGGAACTGATTTAGTCTAGTCCTTCTCCTTGAAAGTACAAAAGCAGCCATAGAATTTACAAGTATAGAGATAATAGTTGCAGTAACTGAATACAAGGAGCTATTAAAGAATGAAGTAACAAGTTTACCTCTCTCAATAGCCGTCGAATAATTTTCCCATCTGAATGACTTAGGAAGAGAAAGATCCATAAGAGCAGCCTCTGATTCTGTTTTGAGAGAATTCACAATTATAACTAAAAATGGGACTAGTACTATTCCGCTAAGTATACATGCAATAAGTTGTTTTATTATTCTAGAGATTACTTTCTGGTTAATGGTCATAATCCTATCTCCCTTCTATTCATCAGTCTTACTAAGACTATGCTGATAAACCCCATAAACATAAAAAGAATCGTAGAGAGAGCGGTTCCTACCCCATATGTTCCTAAAGCAAATTCCTTAAATACTGCGGTATTTATCACCTCTGTCATTCTTCCTGGTCCTCCATTTGTTAATACAAATATGATATCAAAAACTCTTAACCCGTAAGTAATACCAAAGACTAAGTTTATGGTAATTGCTGGCTTCAACATTGGGATAGTTATATATGTTAGCTTGGGTAAAAATCCAGCACCATCTATATCTGCTGCCTCATAGTAATATTTAGGGATAGAATGCAGTCCAGCTATGAATATAGTCATAACATAACCCACACCTCTCCAAGCATCCACCATATATATAGATGGCCAGACCCATTTAGGATCTGCAAGCCAACTCTTAGCCATAAAATCTAGGCCCAGACTTCTAAAAACGTTATTCACAAGTCCCATTTGTGGATGAAGTATTGATCTGAAGATTAAGCCTATAACCAGATATGACAATATCGCCGGAAAAAAGAGAATAGCTCTATGCATATTTTCTCCTTTTAGATTCTCACTCAGCAGAATAGCTAGAAACAAAGCAGGGATGATTTTTACAATATTAGATATAACTGTAAACTTAAAGGTATTATATATGTACGACAAGTAGTTACCACTAGAACTAAATATCGCTTTATAGTTTTCCAACCCCGTAAATCTTATTTCGCTTGAATATCTATTCCAGTTAGTAAACGAATAATATATTCCTATAAAACTCGGAATGATAAAGAGTAATATATAAAGTCCTAAAGCCATAAAGGTAAAATACTGTGGATACATCTTATCTTGATTCATCCTATCTATCCGCCTCCTTAAATATTTTAGCCCACCACAAGGAAAACTGCAGTGGGCTAAAATTGATCACTTCATAATATATCTACTTCCAGGCAGGATCTCCAATAGCCTTTGCCATCTTAGCTCTTCTTTCATCAATATTCTTAAGAACCTGCTCAGGAGTGAGAACTCCAATATACATAGCCTCAATATCTTTTCCTACCTCCATCCACTGTTCATTGAAGTACTTAACTCCACTCTGTAAAACTAACTTATATTTACTCTTAGGTATCCTTGCCATCAGTTCCTTCTCCATAGGTAGCCAGTGCTGTTGAATTTTTGTTGTAACATCAAGATTAGTCCATTCGGGATGATTATCAAGTCTATACTGAAGATTTTCCTTCCTTGTAAGAAACTCAAAATATTTCTTGACTGCATCTATATTTTTACCCATCTTATAGGCAAATCTTGCAGGACCATTAGGGTTAAAGGGATAGGTCTGATTATCAATTATTGGTATTAAAAAGAGACCCCATTCATATGTGCAATCTGGATGAGCCTTTTTGATCTCTTTTACCAGACCTGGATTTCCTAACGTCATAGCCACTTTACCTGTAGCAAGTAATTCTACAGTCTTAGTTCCATCATTAGCTAGGAAATCTTTCCCGTAATATCCACGATCTGCTATCTCTTTCATCTGCTTTAAAGCCTGTAGCATAGCGGGAACTTCAGCAAATTTTATCTGATTATTATTAAGTTTCTCATATAAACCTGGATGAAGCTCTTCATATCTTCCCCCAATCTGAGCAAAAGCTAAGACCTGATGCCAACCCTGAGACGTAAACTCATAAATCGGAGTAACACCAGATTTCAAAATCTTCTCACAGGCATTTATAAAAGTTCTATAGGTAGTTGGGGCTAAAAGCCCTAGTTTTTTAAAGAGAGTTTTATTGTAGAAGAAGACAAACTCAGGAGAATTATGCCATAACATCAAGCCATAGACTTTATTGTTATAAGAAACAGAGGGGATTCTCAATGGGTTCATCACCTTGACCCATTTCTCATTTGTAAAGTCTACACAGTTCTTCTCAGGATCTATCTCAGTTCTTATGGCAAATGGGTTTGTTTGGATCCAGAAGATATCAGGAGCTTCGCCAGCATTTAGTTTGGCTTTTAAGAGATCGTGATGCTGAGCTGCTGGTACTATCTGTATATCTACCTTAATACCAGTCTCTTCTGTAAACTTCTTAGCAAGCTCTAAATCCACATCCCTCATCCACCCCTGTGACACCATTTCAGTTATAGTTATATCCTTCTTAGCCTGGGGATATACAACTCCTCCAGTTAAACCCAATAATAAAAATGCTATCAAAAAGATACTCAAACACCTTTTCATTTTTGGGACCTCCTTTTTAGAATTTCTAATCAATTAAAAGATAGAACACTTAGATTAGAAAATAAATGGATAATTTTGACTATGTTTTGGACTTTTTTTCTCTTGTAGGAACCTGTTCTTCTCTAAATTCTTGAGGGCTTTTACCAGTAAATCTTTTGAATATTCGACTAAAATATCCTTGATCTGGATAACCTACCATCTCCCCAATCTGTTTTATAGAAAGTTCTTTATGACTCTGTAAAAGATGCTTAGCTCTATTTATCCTTAGCTCAATAAGATATCTATATGGACTTATCCCTGTATACTGAGTAAAGAGTCTGCTCAGATAGCTACTGCTATAATTAAATCTTTCAGCAATAAAATTAATGTTGATATTCTCTGTATAATTCTCTTTAATGAACTGTCTAACTATAGAAACTATCTCTTCCTGCGTATATGGTCCCTCGGTAAGTGAGAATCTTTCTTTAAAGGCTTTCTTTTCTGTATCAAGTATTACTTTTAATTTGCTCAGAATTTCTATCAAAGCTTCAGTATCCACCGGTTTAAGTAAATATCCCTTCACATCATAAGTAATTGCCTTCTGGGCATATTCAAAGTCAGCATATCCACTGATAATAACTGTCTTTATATACGGGTATCTAAAGTAAAGATGCTCTATAAGCTTCAATCCATCCATTACCGGCATTTTTATATCTGTAAAAACCACATCTGGGACTAATTCATCTACTAAAGTCAAAGCCTGTTTTCCAGTTAAAGCTTTACCTATCACCTTGAAACCCAAAGAGCTTTCTTCAATCTTTTTAGCGATGTTATTCAGTATCCTCTCCTCATCCTCTACAACTATTACTTTATAGAGAGCTTCTTCCATAGTTTCACCTAGTTTAATGTCCCTCCAATAGTCAATATGGCTCCCCCATCAGGTCTGTTTCTAATCTCAAAGATCAGAGAAGATTTATACCTTAGAAATAGTCTGGTAAAAACATTCAGGATTCCTATTTTAGTATCTCCCTCATTAGGTAAAGAGCCAGTATTTTTTATCTCTGATATTTTCCTGGTAAGCATCTCCAGTTCTTCTTTAGCAAAACCAGGGCCATTATCTTTAATCTCTATCTTCCAGTAGTTATTTACAATGATTCCTGTTATTTCTATAAACCATGGAGGTTCGACATTAGTCCCATATTTTACTGCATTTTCTACTAGCGGCTGAATAAGAAGTTTAGGTATCTTTATATTCTTCATACCTTCTTCAATTTTGATCTCATACTTTAAGTTTTCTCCATAGCGAAGCTTAATGCACTCCAAATACTTCCTTATATATTCTATTTCTGTCTCTAGGGTAACTATAGAGTTTGGATCAGTAGAAACATAGTAAAGCATATGAGAGATGTTCTTGCACATAGTTATAATAGGATCGACAGTTCCCTCCTCAGCCATAATGCTTATATTAGCCAAACAATTACGTAAGAAGTGCGGATTAATTTGAGATTGAAGAGCCAGCATCTTAGCTTCCATTTCTTTCTGTCTTGCTGCAAATAAATTATCCATAGATTCCTTCAATTTTAAACTCATTTTCTTAAAGGCACCATATAACTCATCTATTTCTTTAATATTGCTCTCCAAATTAGGATTGTCTTTGACTCCGAGGGTCTCCAATCTAGTATCTTTTATTATATGATACAAATCTTTGATTGGTTTTGTAACTCTATTAGACATTATGAAGGACAAAAGAAGAGAGAGGAAAATAAGAACTGCCAGAATAATCAAAACAAGCCTAGTAAAATGTAAAACTGGCAGCATTACTAATTTAGTAGGCTGAATAATCATAACTTTCCAATCAGTATATTCTGAAAATGTATAAGCTATCAACTGCTTTTCTTTTAGGTTAGGATTATATACGGTAGTCACTCCTGTCCTAGAATTATCGGAAAGCTTTTCTAATAGTTGTAGATAGAATTTATATTCGCTATCTTTTTTTGATACAGGATACACAAGATCGTCCTCTTTATTGAATACTAAGACTTCCATTCCACCAGAATCTGGCCGAATTATATCTTCTATTTTAGAAAAGATAGAGTTATAGTCCATTACTGTCTCTATAATTCCAACCTTTTCTCTAAAGTTATTAAAGTATACACGATAAAGGGAGATAAAATACCTATCTTTATACGGATCCCCAATAAAGAAGGCATTATTATAGGGATTAGATATATATTTTCTCCCATCCAACGAGATCACTTTTCTATACCAAGAAGTGCTATCTAGATCAACTTTCATAGTACCATTAAAAAATCCTGCACAAATCATATTTCCATCAAAATCATACAGATTAATCTGTTGTACTGTAATTAAGGGACCGCTTATGGCAACAAATATATCCATAAGGGTTTTCGAGTATTTATACCTCGAGGGAAGATCATATCTTTTGGCTAAATAACTGGCAAAATGATCTCTTACCAGATTTGAATAGGCTATATTAATAGAGACCGTATCCATTTTTCTTATTTCAAGGTCCAACTGATTAGAGAGAGAAACAGAAAGTCTCTGAATAGAATCGGTTACCTTTGAATTCAGAATGCGATAGGTAAAGAAATAGAAAAAGAAAATAATTGGAACAAGTATAACAATAATAAGTAGGAAATATGAACCAAAGAAAATTCCCTGTATTGTAATCTTACTTAGCCTTTTAGCTCTTTTAAAACAATATCGCATATACCTTCTGGGGTTATCCCATAATACCTCAAGATCTCCTTCTGGGTTCCAGTTATAGCAAACTGGTCAGGAATCCCTAAGATAACCATTTTTACAGGAAATTTCTGGACTATAACTTCAGCTACTACAGATCCCAGCCCTCCCTTTATATTATGCTCCTCAACAGTAATGATGAATCCGGTCTTTTTAGCTGATTCTATAATGATCTCTTCATCTACAGGTTTTACTGTATGCATATCTATAACCCTCGCATAGATACCTTTCTCCTTTAAGAGCATACCTGCATCGTAAGCCATCTTCACTACCTCTCCAGTAGCAATTATAGTGACATCATCGCCATCTAATAGAATATTCCCCTTCCCTATTTCAAATGGAGCCTCACTCTGATATACATTCTCTACAGGATTTCTACCCATCCTCACGTAGACAGGCCCAGTATAAGAGACAAGTTTTTTAACCAGAACTCTCGTCTGATTGGTATCAGATGGGAGGATAACAGTCATATTTGGTATAGCTCTCATAAAAGCTATATCCTCAAGAGAATGATGGGTAGAGCCTAAGGGTCCATAACTAACTCCTCCACTAACACCTATCAACTTTACGTTTCTATTGGTATAAGCGACATCTATCTTGATCTGCTCTAGGCTTCTGGCGGATAGAAAACAGGCAGGAGAAAAGACAAAGGGTTTCTTACCGCAACCGGCAAGTCCGCTGGCAATACTTACAAGGTTCTGTTCTGCTATCCCTACCTCTATAAACTGTTCTGGTAGATATTCGGCAAAATTTTCTACACTGGCAGATCCTCTGGAATCAGATGTCAGCACAACGATATCTTTATCTTCTTTAGCCAATTCAAATAAAGTATCGCTGAAGACTCTTCTACACGGTAAAAGTACATTCTGTCCCATCTATCCCTCCTGAGTAAGTTCTTCCATCATTTTGATAAACTCCTCGTCTGTAGGAACCCTGTGATGCCATTCTGCTCGATTTTCAATAAAAGATATACCTTTACCTTTTATTGTGTGTGCTATAATCAGTGTAGGTTTATTCAAGGTTAGAGGGGTATTACCTAATACATCTATAAGTTCTTTAAAACTGTGTCCATCTACCTCTTTTACTTCCCAACCAAAAGCCGACCATTTTGCTGACAGACTTTCTAGGCTCATCACGCTTTCAGTAGAACCCCCAATCTGAAGTCTATTCCGGTCAATGATACCAATTATGTTATCAAGTTTATAGTGAGAGGCAGACATACCTGCCTCCCATACAGAACCCTCTGCCTGTTCTCCATCTCCCATAAGAACATACACTCTGTAATTCCTCTTATCCATCTTTCCTGCAAGAGCCATACCTACACCAATAGATAACCCATGGCCAAGGGAACCTGTATTTGCCTCTACTCCAGGTACCTTGACCGTAGGATGCCCTGTCAAACGGGAATTAAATCTACAATAAGTCTTAAGCTCTTCCCTATTTATAAATCCCAGGTCTGCCAAAATAGCGTAATATCCTTCAACACTATGCCCCTTACTTAATATGAATCTATCTCTATCAGGTGAAGCAGGATTTTTTGGGTCTATCCTGAGAACCTTATAAAAAAGGGTAACAAGTATATCTACTGATGAGAGAGCCCCTCCGATATGTCCTGACTTTGCGTTATAAATCATCTCTACTATAGTTCTTCTTATCTCTTTCGCCTTACTCTCTAGGTACCTTACTTCTTCCTCTTCCATATCCATCTCCTTTTTCTAATATTTTACAATTACAAAATCATAGTTTCAAAGTATTTGGTAATATGCTACATAGTACCAATAGCTACTAATGGAATTTAAATGGTATAAGCAGGTTTACTCATCTATTAAATATCTATAAACCTTCATCAGTAACTTTTAACCCTAAATAAAAATACTCTAGCCCCAGCCAATGTAAGCTCGGGCTAGAGTATTTTATGTTTTCTATTTCTTAAAGAACCACTGTTCCGGTCTAAAGACACCAGGAGCAGCAGGATGCCAGGTAAAACCTGATTCTGGAACGTTTCTTAAATCATTCTTTACTATCGCCATCATCCAACTTACTCCTACTGTCCCTATGACCCAAAGGTTCTGAGAATGTATCCTCATTGCCTCTTTCAAAAGAGCTACTCTCTTAACTTCGCTTGTAGTGGCATAGAATTCGTCCTGAAATATCTGCCAGAGTCTCTTTATCTCCTTAGGAGGCTCTTCTCCTGATTTACCTCCAGAACTTAACCATCTATACCACAATGGACACCAATTAACGTTAGGAGAGAGGTCCCCAGAATAACCATCAGCTCCAGTACCAATTGTGAATCCTAGCATCTCAAATTCGTTAGCTTGGACTTTTGCTCCAACAAGAACATTTGTTTCCGGTTTTACCTCAGCTTTTATACCGAGATTCTTCCAATAATCAGTTACTAATTTCATTATATCAATAGTGGTTGTTAGATTCGCATGGACATAAATAGTAAGAGCAAGAGTTTTACCATCAGGTCTTAATCTATAGCCATCTTTATCTCTTTTATTTAAACCAAGCGAATCTAATATCTTATTCGCTTTAGCTGGATCATATCCTGTATATGCTTTATCAACACTTTCTACATATGCTGCATGCAGAGGAGATAGAAGTCCCAACCTTCCTTCCCCTAACCCTGATAAGACAAGCTGATTTATGTCATTTCGATTTATGCCCAGAGAAAGTGCCCTACGAAACATTTTGTTTTGGAAAAGTGATCTTAACACAGGATCTTGAACATTTTGATTAATGTAAATTCCACCGGTACTAGTTTGGCTTCCCGTAAACTTTACTATCCTATATCCTCCCTTTTCTCTATTTTCCATAAAAAGTGGATAGTTATCATACATATTCCACACATGTCTTAGCTGAAAGTCTATATCTCCCGACAATACCTTCATTACTATTAGCTGTGAGTTCGATACCAACTCTCTCCTTACCCTATCTATATAGGGCAATTGATTTCCCGCAGGATCTATTTTGAAATAGTATGGATTTCTCTCTGCTATATGATAGTTAGCAGTTAAAGGGGTTGTAGTCTTCCATGCGGACATCTCTGGAAGCTCAGGGTTAAGAGCCCAGTCGGCCTTTTGAGCATATAGCTGATACCAGTACGTAAAGCCCTCCTTCTTTGCTAATTCTTCCAATTTTTCTTTTGCGGTATACTTTGGATGGAATTGTTTTAAGTAGTGCTTGGGTGCGTAAAAAAGATCTACACTTTCTGCTATTCTTGCGATAAAATACCCATAAGGATCCTGAAACTTAAACCTTATCGTATAATCGTCAACCTTTTCAATAACAGCTGGTTTACCTTTTACTGTAAGGTATGTTGGAAATGTAGGAGTAAGTTCTTTGTTCAAAAGAACATCTTCATAGTAGAACATAATGTCATCCGCAGTAAATGGCTGACCATCAGACCACTTTAAACCCTTTCTTAAATAGAAGGTAAATATCTTACCATTATCAGAAATTTTCCAAGCTTTCGCTATATTTGGATAAATATTCCTGTGATCCTTGTCCCAATATAACAGGGGTTCATGTACTGTTCTCCACCAGCCTGTCTTATCAGACACACCCAGATGTGCCTCACCTTTTAAAGTCCCTCCGTACTGTCCTATTTCCTCAAATGGAACCTGTACTACTGGTTCATCGGGTAATCTCTTTTCGACCGGTGGAAGCTTACCCTGTTTTACTAGCTCCGCTAACACTGGAGCTTCATTATACTTGGTAATTTTTGTCCCTGTAAGCCTCTGATAGTCAGATAGATTATACTGCCCTCCCTTAATAATCTCCCCCTTTTGAGCAAAACTTACAGAGATGAGAGTAAAATTTAAACACAAAATTACTCCTAAAACCACTAGGAACTTAAAAAACTTTTTCATCTCTCATTCCTCCTTTTTGTTTTATTTTATACAACACAATATCTCTTCGAAAGATTATAGATCAAAATTTTACCAATGTCAAATGTTTTGCAATAAGAAACCCTATTCAATTGAAGCACTTTATGGTAAAATTACAGATTAATAAGAGTAAAATGACTGAATAGGAGGGAAGAATTTTATGCCAAGAGAAGAGATGAAAAGTGTTGAAAGATGGGGAATCTTTGAGGTATCACTGAGTGGCCCATCTGAGGGAAATCCTTTCCTGGAGGTAAATCTAGGAGCAAGGTTTCGTTTTAAGAATAAAGAGGTATCTGTAGAAGGATTCTATGATGGTAATGGTATATATAAGATAAGATTTATGCCTGACTCTGAGGGAGAGTGGAGCTTTATAACTTCGAGTAATTACCCTCAGTTAGACGGTATAGAAGGCAGGTTTATGTGTGTTCCCCCATCTTCTGGTAATCATGGGCCAGTAAGGGTGGTGAATACCTATCACTTTGCATACGAAGATGGAACTCCGTATTACCCGGTAGGAACTACCTGCTACGCATGGATACATCAGGGAGAAGAACTGGAGAGACTGACACTGAAGACATTGAAAAATTCTCCTTTCAATAAGCTCAGGATGTGTATATTTCCAAAACACTATGAATTCAATAAAAATGAACCGGTATATTATCCATTTGAAGGCTCACCAGAAAAGGGCTGGGATTTTACCAGATTCAATGTTGAATTCTTCAGACACCTGGAGCAGAGGATAAAAGACCTACAGGAACTTGGAATAGAAGCGGACCTTATACTTTTTCATCCGTACGATAGATGGGGTTTTTCAAATATGGGCCAAGAAGCGGATGATAGATACCTAAGATATGTAATAGCACGTCTATCTGCATTCAGGAATGTCTGGTGGTCATTGGCAAATGAGTATGACATTACGAAAACAAAAACCCTTCTGGATTGGGAAAGATTTGCCAGGATTATAATGGAAAACGACCCATATCAGCATCTAAGATCGATCCACAACTGTAGGATTATATATGATTTTACAAAACCATGGGTAACTCACTGTAGTATCCAAAGGGTTGACTGGTATAAGACCGCAGAGAATACAGACCTATGGAGGGAAACATACAAGAAGCCGGTAGTTATAGATGAATGTGCATATGAGGGGAATATCCATCGAGGATGGGGAAGTATAACTGGTGAAGAGATGGTTCGCAGGTTCTGGGAAGGGTATGTTCGTGGTGGATATGTGGGGCATGGTGAGACTTATATACATCCAGAAGATATACTCTGGTGGTCAAAGGGTGGAAGGCTTTATGGGAAAAGTCCAGAAAGGATAGCCTTCCTGAGAAAAATTATGGAGGAAGGTCCACCGTATGGAATTAACCCCATAAGGATGGAAAGCGATATTCCCTGTGGAGGTATAGAGAATAGATATTACATCTTCTACTTTGGATTCAATCAGCCGGCTTACAGGATCTTCAGGATGCCTCCTGGCATAAAGTTTAAGGTGGAGATCATAGATACCTGGAATATGACGATAGAGGAAGTCCCCAGTGTATATGAAGGGACATTCAGGATAGACCTCCCTAGCAGACCATATATGGCAGTAAGGATGAAAGCGATAGGAGGATAAGCCTGTGAACGTCAGATATCTGCTGACAGTAGATCAGAGCACCTCGGCAACAAAGGCTATAATATTTGACGATAGAGGTAGATTGATACATAGGTATAATGAGCCTCATAAGCAATACTATCCAAAACCTGGATGGGTAGAGCACGATCCAGAAGAGATATATGAAAATACACTAAAAGCTGTAAGGGGAGTAATTAAGGAAAGCGGAATAAGTGCAGAAGAAATTATTGCACTCTCTATAACAAACCAGAGAGAGACAGCACTGGTATGGGACAGGAAAACTGGCAGACCCATATATAATGCTGTAGTGTGGCAGTGTAAAAGAAGCACCGATATATGTGAGATGCTAGAAAGAGAAGGATTGGGCAAAATAATAAAGGAAAAAAGTGGACTTAATCTTTCACCATACTTCTCCGCATCAAAGATCAAGTGGATCATAGATAATGTAGAATCTGCAAGAGAGAAAGCTAAGAACGGAGATTTACTCTGTGGAACAATTGATTCCTGGTTGGTGTGGAAATTAACAGATGGCAGAAGTCATTTTACAGATTACACAAATGCAAGTAGGACACAGCTATTGAATCTTAAAGATCTACAGTGGGATAAAGAACTTCTAGAGATATTTGATATACCAGAATCTATGTTACCAGAATTAAAGACTTCTGATGAGATATTTGGATATCTTGAACTGAAGGACCTATCCATTAGACTTCCGATAACAGGAGTGATAGGTGACTCACACGCAGCACTCTTTGGACAAACCTGTTTTGAAAAAGGGATGGCAAAAGCAACCTACGGAACAGGCTCATCAGTTATGATGAATATAGGGAAAGAACCTGTGATCCCTTCAAGTGGGATAGTAGGTTCTATAGGATGGATTCTAAAGGAAGATATAAGTTATGTCTTGGAGGGTAACATAAATTACACTGGAGCAACGATAAAGTGGCTGGTAGAAAACCTGGAATTGATCTCTGATCCGAAAGAATCTGGTATTATTGCAGGTTCAGTTGAGGATAATGGAGGGGTTTATCTTGTCCCTGCGTTTGTAGGTCTCGGTGCCCCATACTGGGATAGCGAAGCCAGGGCTATAATAACTGGTATGTCTTCGAATACAAAGAAGGCACACATTGTAAGGGCAGCAGAGGAATCTATAGGTTATCAGATAAGAGATATCATAGAGCTGATGACAGAGGAGTCCGGTATACCGCTAAAGGAGCTTCGAGTTGATGGAGGACCAACTAGAGATAACTTCTTGATGCAATTTCAGGCAGATATTCTAAATGTCCCTGTAGTAAGAATAAGGATAGAGGAGTTATCAGCATTGGGTTCAGCGTTTATTGCCGGACTGGCAACAGGTATAAGGAACAATCTCGAAGAGTTGATTCTGTTAAGGGAGATAGACAGGGTGTTTCTGCCAAAGATGGGACAAGAAGAGAGGGAAAAGCTATATGAAGGCTGGAAGCGAGCGGTAAAACTTGCCTTAAGCAGAGACTGAGTTTAAATTACACCTTCAGAGGCACCTATAATATGAGATACCCAGGAAGTTTACACAGAAAACTTGACAGAGCCGAATCTAGCGTCTCAAATGTATAGAATATGCTATAATTAGATATATACATTTTGGAAGTGAAATATGGCTATTAGATATATTCTAAGTGAGTATATAAATAATGCAATGGAACAAGCTGTTTATGACAAATTGGAAGATGACACATTTGCAGGTTGGATCCCTGTTTGTGAAGGGGTTATAGCCTTTGGAACTACTCTGCAGGGGTGCGAAGAAGCATTACGTTCCACATTAGAAGAATGGATTCTTCTCGGACTCAAGTTGAATCATATTTTACCAGTAATCGGAGATATTGATTTAAATAAGGAGCCGACTCTTGAACCGATGGACACCATGTAAACGTTCAGATTTTATCCGTAAATTGCTTCGACTTGGCTTTGAAGGACCCTTCTCTGGCACAAGGCATCAATTCGTGGTTTATGGTAAAATACCGCTTAGCCATCCCTTCCAATGTTGAATTTTCTGTTCCCCAATTATGCATGATGATTCGAGAAGTAGAAAAAATCTTAAATCGTGAAATCACTTTAGAAGAGTGGAATAAGTTATAGACTTAAAAAATTCCTAATCTTTTCTTTCATCTTATTGCCCCGAAGGCTTTGGGGCTAGAAATGAAATAATTAAAATTTTATATTTAAAACTTCTTCTATAACTTCTATGTATTTTTTTACGATAATCTTCTCGTCAAACTCTCGTATCGCTTTTTCTCTACTATAATGTCCCATCTCTTGTCTTTCTTCCTCGGTAAGTTCTATAAATTTAATCATAGCGTTAGTAAGAGCCTCTACATCTTTAACAGGTACAAGAAAACCATTCTTGCCGTCTTCGACTACTTCTCTACAACCTGGGGCGTCTGTAGTAATTATCGGTTTTCCCATAGAAATTGCCTCAAGCAGTGACCGAGGAATTCCTTCGCGATAAGATGGCAATGTAACCACATCGCTCTGATGGATAAGTGGACGTACATCATCAACTACACCAAGATATTTAATAATCCCCTTCTCTTCCCAGCTTTTTATTGTTTTACTTGGAACAGCTGTAGGATTTGCCTTATCTAACGGACCTAAAAGCCAAAACTCAACCTCAGGATATCTTTCTTTAACTTTCCTAGCTGATTCAACAAATTCCCCTATTCCCTTATCCCAGAGCAATCTGGCAATTAATAAAAAGACTAAATGGTCTTTTCTCTTCTTAGAATATTCTTTACAGAATTCTGGAGAAAAATAGTCAGTATCTATTCCTTCACCGTTTACTAATACCTCTTTCTTAGACGGAATAATTCCTTCTTTAACAAAGAGATCTCTATCATCTGTATTCAAGAAAAAGACCTTCTCTGTAAATATAAAAGAAAATTTATATAGATATTTGATAACTATCTGTAAGACACTTTTTCTGACAAAGAAAGAACCCAAACCAGTTACTACAGAGATAGACCTTATTCCAGCTATTCCAGAAGCAATGTTTCCAAAAATGTTGGGCTTTATAGTATAATGAAAAATCAGATCAGGTTTCTCTTCTTTATAGATCTTGTATAATTCCCAGATAAGTAAGAGATTATTGAATAAACCTTTACTCTCTCTTCTCAGGTACTCTAGAGGAATAAATCTAAAACCTTCATCTTTAAATTTCTCTACAAAGCTATCTTCTGGAGCAATACATACTACCTCAAAACCTTTTTTCCTAAGTACTCTCATAAGCCCAATTCTAAAATTATATAGATCTCGAGCTACATTAGCGACAAAGAGAAACTTAGGCATCTTAGTTCCCTAAGGTCATCTTAAGGACATTGAGTACCATCTCCGATATCCTGTCCCAATTCCACTCTTCAATAGCTTTTCGATAACCATTTTCTGCCAAGGATGAAGACAAAGAAGAATCACTTAAAATTTTAATACAAGCATTTGCTAGCTCTATATGATCCCCTGGACTAACTAAAATTCCAGTTTTTCCATCTTCTATCTGCTCGGGTATTCCACCTACCTTGGTAGATATAACTGGAACTTTAAACATATAAGCAATTGGGATAATACCTGATTGTGTAGCATCGGTATATAGAAAAAGTTAATAGATATTCAACAGGTGCGGGCTCAATGAAAACAAAGCCATTAAGAAAGATAACTAAAAATATTACAGAAACAAATATCTTTACTAAAAAAGAATTATTTAGAAGCTTTCTTTCAAAATGCAAAGATCCTTTCTTCATACTGTTGTTCTTTTTCCAATCGATCTATTCATGCCTTTTTATTAATCTCTGGGCAATCAATCTTTTAATATACTTGGTTATTGAAACAAAAACACTAATAACTAAAGCCACTAAACTGATATATCCCTTTCTCCAAAAATAAATATATGTATTAATTTCTCCTTTCTCCATCATCCATAACTTTGCACTTGTTTGAGTCGAATATCTTCTCCAGTAACCTAAAACATCATCAACAAATGCAAATCGACCTTTGTAAGTCAAAACAAACCACGTAGGAAAATCAACAAACGGAACCCCTTTGATCTCAATAAAACCTTCCGGGAGAAGCGCTTCTTTTCTTATCATGACTGTAACAGAAGGGATAAAATTCCTAAATAAAAAAATTTTTCGCAGTTTTTGTCCCGTTGCCTCTGCTAATTTCACTCCTTTTGATTTACCAAGAATATTTCCCTTCTCATCAACGTATAAACACAAACCAAAACTTAAAACAACCTCAGGATCTTCAAAGGCTTTTATTTGTTTCTCCAGCTTATCAAATGGCCAGAAATCGTCTCCTTCAAGTATTGCTACCAAATCCCCGCGTGAAACTGACAAAGCTTTATTGTAAGTTCTATCTAGCCCTTCTAATCCAACATGACTTTGAGAGACAAGATGTATGCGTGGGTCCTTAAATTTAGAGATAACTTCAAGAGTATTGTCGGTAGATCCATCGTCGACTATTATTAATTCCCAATCCTTGTAGGTTTGCTCCAAAACACTTTTAATAGCAACGGATATAAACTGTTCCTGATTATAAACAGGCATAATGACACTAACAAGGGGACTAAGATTTTGAATTTGATTTTTTTCGGTCATAATCGCCAAACCTGCCTCTTAAGAAATCAGCAATTGCTTTAAACTCGGCTTTTACCAAGAACCCTTGACCATGTTTAAAATATACAAAAAACTTATAAATACGTGAAAAGATAAAAAATATGTATCCTAAGAGTTTTTGTGGGAAATCTACATACTTTCTAAGACATAGCAGTCGATACTTTGTTGAGAAATATCTACGGAAATAACTATCATTTTGATAACTTATCCCCTCCTTGTGATAAATTACCACATCTAAATTTACCACTGGTATATAACCACATTTTTTAGCCTTTATCCCAAAAGCCATCTCTTCATTTGAAAAGAAAAAATCCTCATCAAGAAGCCCGATCTTTTGAAACAAATCCTTTGCGCAAACAAAACAAGCTCCGCTTGCAAAATCAGACTGATGAATTCCTGAGAGTAATGAATCATCTTTTTTCCCATAACCAATGTAACCCCATCTTCCGCTCCAAGTATTAATCCATCCACCTGCATAAAAAATAATTTTGTCTCTCGAGTCCCTTAGTATTTTGGGGCTTACTGGGCCTAAAACTTTAAGATCTTTTAGCGTAGCAACTAAGGTCGTAAGAAAATTAGAAGTTACCACAGTATCATTGTTCAAAATACAAATGTAGTCTATACTTTTTTCTATTGCATATTTAACTCCGACATTATTCCCTGCTGCAAATCCTAAATTTTCTCCTGTTTCAATCAAAATTAGCGGGTGAGGGATATTTTTCGGGAGTTTATCAGACAATAATCTTTCTCTCTCTGGGATACCTCCTGCTTCTGCTGTTTTTCTATCATATTCAATATATGGTATAGGCTTTTGAACTGGGGGGTGAGATAAACGATACAAAGGATGAGTCGGCTCAGGCGTCAGTACTTCTTGCCTTCCATCTGCCCAAGCCTTTATCCTCTCAACAGAATCATTTTCGGAACCATTATCTACAACTATTACTTGGTAATTTGGATAATCAATTCTAAAAACACTTTCAAGACACTCAATTGTATCTTTCCAGCCATTCCAGTTTAAAATGATTATTGCAACTTTCGGAAAAATTACTTGAGTTTGGCTTGTTCTATTTATATCTTCGCCCATTTACTTTCTCCTTCCTACTCCTGAATTAGCTTTAAAATTTGTCTTCACTTTTCATTTCCTCTTCACAGGTTGTAATTCATAACTTAAGCTGTTTTGATAATTTAAAGTAATCAATTGCCTCAATAAAACCTTCCGCATATTTATCTTTAGTAAAAAGATCTTTTGCCCAATAGTAACCATTTAATCCCATATTAATGGCCTCATCTCTGTGGTAATAAATATATTCTATTTTCTCTGCAAGTTCATGGTAATCTCCGGTAGTATAAAGCAAGCCGTTAAAGCCATCTTTTACCAATTCCAGAGTTCCTCCAGATTTTGCACCTACAATAGGTTTACCAAGCAACATTGCTTCAACAGTTACTCTACCAAAAGCTTCGTATTCCGAACACATAAGCAAAACATCGCATTTAGAAATAATAGAGAAGGGCGGATTAACAAACCCATTGAAATGAACACAATCTTCCAGATTGTTCTCCTTCACCAAATTAAATAGATATGATTTATACTTAAGATCGCCATCTCCAACAATTTCTAAGAAGACATTCAAACCCTTATTTTTAAGTTCCAACACTGCTAAGATTGCATCTTCCTGCCTTTTACCTTCCTGCAAGGTACCAACTATTACACAACATAGACAATTTGTAGATGCTTTAATTTTACTCTGCTCTTCAGGATTATATTTAAAGGGCTCTACAGAGGCAGACTGATAAACAACAAAAAGCTTATCTCTGTCAAAATACTTGCTAAATTTATTTGCAACTGCTTTTGAATTGCATATTATTCCAGCAGAAAATTTATTCATTAAATTTAATGATATATTTTGTCCAAGGTCAAACTGAAGGCCATGGTCTTCTTTTCCAAATTCATGAATAAAATAAATATGAGGAGTCCCTAACAGTTTTGCCACAGCCATCCCTACACTTATCGTCAATGTATTGGAACATACGATATTAACATTATGCCTTTTTACTTTGTAAGCAATAGCAATTGGTGTGAATAAGTTCAAGATGGTCCTTGCAATTCTTTTCCAAAGCACTGAATCTTTAGATACCCACCACCAGTATTTGCTCGTTATAAAATCTATACCGGCCTTATCCAATTCTTCGCTTAGCAATCCATGTGAAGGAACTACAACAACAGAATAAACATCCTTCTCTTTTAGAGTAGTTACTAATTCAAGAAGAGCCTTCTCGGCTCCGCCAAGCCCTGAAGAATGCGAGATGAAGCAAATTCTCATAAGTCTACTTGGAGTATTATCTAATGTTTCCCTATTCACAGCCTCTCCCCTCCGCCTCTTGGATTTACGAAAAGAATTGTTTCGCTCAATTCATAACATTTGTGAGAAAGATAGAATCTAACATCAGAGAGTATTTCTGAAATAAATTTAGGTATCGTTATTATATCATCGGGTTTATGGTACACTGATATAGCCATTTTAGGCTTAAACCTTTCAATTGTTTTAACGGCGCCTTTTAAAACCTCTAATTCAGCACCTTCTACATCAAGCTTAACAAAATCAAGTTTGTCTAAACCTTCACTTTCTACGAAAGAATCTAAAGTGATGCCTTCGATAGACTCATTACCTCCCTCAAGAGCAACGCTTCCTCCACTACTTATCGCATACAAAGAAAAGACCCCAGTTCTATTTGAAAGAATCTTCTGAATTGGAATTATTTTATCTGATGCTTTATTTCTCTTTATATTCTCAATTAATATTGAGAAATTACTCGGATCTGGCTCAAATGCATAAACTTTAGCGGCACCCTTTGAAATAAACCAAAGTGCAGTTTCTCCTCTAAACGCTCCTCCATCTATCACATAGTCACCTTCAGTGAGCTCACATCTTTCACTAAGATTATACTGTTCTAAATTCCATGCTTGTAAAGTTTCTAATACTCCTGATTCAAAACTGAAATTTTGGAGAGTTATTAATCCATTTCGAATGTTACGTTCTAAAACTCTTATCTCCCTAAGAAATTCAGCCTTTGTAATCTTGGCTGGGTAAATTTCTCCTGCAAGCTCACCTAAAAAAGCATATGCAGTTCTGTATTTTATGAACCAATCAAAGATAGATTTAGATTCCTTATCAGAAAGTATATTATAGACTTCATCAAACCTTTCAGGACTTTTTAAAGCTAATTGAAGAGTTCCTACAGCGCTCCATTTACCCCTTTTACCATAGAAACTATATTGTAATTCTTCAAAAGCAGATTTATACATTAAATGTAGCCCTATTCTTTCCAAAAAATTGTTAATTATATGATTTTTATTTCTAAAACTTCTTCTTTGATGATATTTACTCATATTCTGCATTTCATCTGTAAACCTTCTGTAGCTGAACTTCTGAATATCCTCAAAAGCCTCTTCAATTAATTTAGATGTATGCGAATTCCCCATAACCTATTCTCCCAAATCTCTGATAAAAACATCAACAGTATCTTTCAAGCCCTCTCTAAAATCTTTTTTAGGCTTCCACCCCAATTCTCTCTTTATCTTCTCTATACTTAATGCATACCTTCTATCATGCCCCGGTCTATCCTTTACAAAGGTTATTAATCTTTTATACTCCTCAGCTGGCTTTTCTGCCAACTCCGATAACATCTCACATATTAGATTCACAAGATCTATGTTCTTCCACTCATTCCCTCCCCCTATGTTATATACCTCTCCAATCCTTCCTTTATGGAGCACCAGGTCTATCGCCTCACAGTTATCTTCTACATATAGCCAGTCCCTCATATTCTGTCCATCTCCGTATACCGGTACCGGTTTTCCCTCTAATGCCCTTCTTATGGTCAATGGTATTAATTTCTCTAGATATTGTCTCGGACCAAAATTGTTTGAAGATCGTGTAATGAGTACTGGCATTCCGTAGGTAACAAAGTATGCTCTGCAGAGGAGATCCGCCCCTGCCTTTGAGGCTGAATAGGGACTGTTGGGTCTTAAGGGTGATTCTTCTGTAAACTTTTCATCACTTTCAAGAGGTAATGAACCATATACTTCATCAGTACTTATCTGAAGAAATCTTGCAGAGTCAAACATTCCGTTCCTTTGCCAGTATTCCTTTGCTACATCGAGTAGAACCTGTGTCCCATATACATTTGTCTTTATAAATATCTCTGGACCCTCTATGCTCCTATCTACATGGGATTCTGCTGCAAAGTCTATTACATAGCAAGGTCTAAATCTTTCAAATATGTATTCTACAAGCTCTCTATTTGCTATATCTCCTTTTACAAAATGATAGTTTGGCTTGTCATCTACCCCTTTTAGGTTTTCTAAGTTCCCTGCATAGGTGAGCTTATCAAGATTTACCACTTGATAAGCTGGATATCTTTTCATTATGTGATGAATAAAGTTTGAGCCTATAAATCCTGCTCCACCGGTTACTAAAATGCTGCATTTTAGATGTTGAATGTTAAATGATGAATTAGCTTCCATTTGATGCTCCTGTCTCGCATTCATCATTTACTCTAAGGACTAATAGTTTCATAATTTTCTCCAGGTCTCCTCTCTACCAATTAATTCCTTTACTTCTCTAAAAGATGGCAATCTCTTATCTTTGTCTGAGATTATCAGCTCTTTTATACCTTCTAATGGCCAACTGATGTTTATCTCTGGGTCGTTCCAGATAACTCCTAAATCATCATCAGGATAGTAAAATTCAGTGCACTTGTAGAAAAAGTATGTGTTATCTTCAAGGGTAAGAAATCCATGAGCAAATCCTTCTGGTATATAAAAGGCAAGTCCATTTTCTCCTGTAAGTT
>Ga0078972_1008168_pt1 | contig 22259 bp, 22 predicted proteins | sample YelNatPaOPGAMG01_FD_67568 | JGI IMG/M metagenome (GOLD analysis project Ga0078972, IMG submission 67568) | Hot spring thermophilic microbial communities from Obsidian Pool, Yellowstone National Park, USA - OP-RAMG-01 (SPADES assembly) (version 2) | ecosystem: Environmental > Aquatic > Thermal...
TCGTTACAAGGAGCTCACCAGGCCTGACCCATTCCAAAATATCCGGAACTTCCATAACGTTCACGGCTTCCACGATCCGATCTAGGCCGCGCTCCCCTGCCAAGACCTTCGCCCGCCGCAGAGGTTCAGCGAGCGTCAACGCTTCACGGAGTGTCAAACCCATAAAAAGCGCCTTTTTATTATTCGAGGCTAAGGGAAAAGGTCAACGTCGGGGAATGGGCCGGCCAAGGAGGCGTTCAACCAACCGGTTGAATTTGGTGCGGCGCGCTTCCCGCGGGCTTAAGGGCTCCACAAGGATGGTGTAGAGCCCCGCGAGTTTCCCACCGAGAACGTCGGTGAGAAGCTGGTCGCCAATAACAACGGCTTCCTTTTTCTGCGCGCCCAAAAGGCGTAGGGCCCGCCAAAACGCGAAAGGCAAAGGCTTTTTGGTCCGCGTCAAAAGGGGAATGCCCAACTCCACAAATGCCTGGGCTACCGGGTGGTCTTTGGGCAAAGAAGCATTGGTGAGAACAGCAATCCGGAAACCCTGGCCCAAAAGCTTTCGCAAAAGTTTTCGCGTAGCTCCGCCTAGTTCGCCGGCCCGCCAAAGGCAAAGGGTGTTATCCAAATCGAAAAGCAGCGCCCGGTAACCGCGCCGCAAAAGCCGGCTGTAATCGATCCAATGGACGGAAGGAGCATGCTCATTCGGACGAAGGAATCTCACCGCTCGATGCGCACCTCGCCGATTCGCACAAATTTCTTAAGCCTATCCAAAGTCTCCAGGGCTTCGTCAAGGCATCCGTGGGCCACGAAAATTTTGAAGAATTTCCGGCCTTCGATCTCTTTATATTCCCGGCGGACGTTGGCCACGCCATCGCTCATCCCAAATGCGCCATCCACCATATGTAAAGCCTCTTCATCCATTTCCACCCAAAGGATGTGGAGTTCCTCCGGGGGCTTAAATTTTCGTAGCGCAGCGAAACGCTCAGCCATGGCTTTCGCCCTCGAGAAACCGGTGCAAAGCAAGTTCCGGATCAACCCCGAGTTTTCTGGCCCCGGCTACGACCTCAAGGAGCACGTCGACCACGGCTTTTTCCGGGTCCCCTTTGGGGAAGCGCACAAACCGTCCGGTAGGCAAAGGATTCCCCTGGGCCTCGCGGATCTCCACGTACTTTGAGGCCCGAATGAGGGCAGGCTTTGTCCGATCCTCCTTTTCTTTGCGCGGCTTTCGGCCTTCCTCGCGCTTCAATTCCTCCCATTGGGCGCGCACCTCTTCCGGGGATTCCGCATGTTCAGTCCCGAAAACATGGGGATGGCGGCGGATGAGCTTCTCTTTGAGGACCTGGGCTACATCAGCGATATCGAATCGCCCTTCTTCGGCCTCGATTTGGGCATGCAAAAGAACCTGGAGGAGAAGATCTCCAAGCTCCTCTTTAATGGCCTGGGGATCCCCATCGTTCAAGGCCGAAGCGAGCTCATACGCTTCTTCCAAAAGGTAGGGGACAAGGGTGCGGTGGGTTTGGGCCTTGTCCCAGGGGCAGCCCTTAGGGCCGCGGAGCTGGGCAATGACCTCCACAAGTTCACCCAAGGCCTCGGCTGCTTTCTTGTTCATTGTGGTTGAGGCTTTTCGAGTTCCGCAAGGAGGGCCTTGACTTCCTCGGCGCGGAAGTTCGGATCAAGATTTTGAATGCGCTGAAGATCAGCCACGGCTTTATCGGGTTGCCCTGTCTCCTTGTAAAGGAGGGCTCGCTGGAAGAGGGCTTCTAGCCCTTCAGGCCCCAAAGGTTTGCTACCGGCCCGTTGTTCCTCGGAAGCGATGATTTTTCCATAGATCTCGATCTTCTTTTGCGCGCTTTGGGTAAGCCCCAAAGCCTGCTTATAGTACGAAAGCGCTTTGTCGTATTGGGTCTTGGGAACGTAGCAATCACCGAGCCCAATGATGGCGTCAAGGTTTTGGGGATCGCGTTGGAGAACGGCTTCGTATTGGGCAATGGCTCCGTCGTACTTGTATTGTTCGCGGAGGTAACCTGCCAAGCGGAGCCGCATAGCGAGATCATCGGGCTTGAGTTCTACAATCTTGCGAGCGGCCTTTTCTTTGGTTTCCACATCCGCCGCAAACCTCAGGGCATTTTGGTATTCCTCCAAAGCTTTGTCCGTCTTCCCTTGGGCCAAAAGGAGGTCAGCGTAGCCCAGGTGAGCCTGGGCATTGTATGGGGAGCGCTGGAGAAGGTCCTGGTAGCGGCGCATGGCTTCATCCACGCGGCCGGCGGCGGCCAAAGCCTGGGCGAGCTTGAGCTGCACCTCAGTCGTGGGCGATTTCTGCCAAGCCTTGGTATACGCATCCACAGCTTCCGCGACCTTCCCTTGCCCCATAAGGAGATCGCCCAAAAGGGTGAGGGCCGTAGCGTTTTGGGGGTCGCCCTTGAGAATCTCATCGAGGATGGGCTTGGCCTCCGCATACTGTTTGTTGCGAACGTAGGCCTCACTGAGCTTTAGCTTGATGGACGTGCTTCCCGGCTGGAGTTCCAGGGCCTTTTGGAAGAACTCCGCGGCGCGGCCAAAAAGCTGCATGGCCATGGCGTTGTCGCCGCGGCCGACCCAAGCGGCCACAAACTTGGGATCGATTTCCAGAACCCGGCTATATTGGGCATCCGCTTGGGCATTGTTTCCCGCAAGGCGGTAGGTTTCCGCAAGCTGGTAAAGGACCTGAACATTTTTGGGATCCAAAAGGAGCACGCGGTTGAAAAAGGCTTCGTCCCCTTCGCCCGTTTCCATGAACTTCAGGTACTGCGCTAGGGCCTTGGTTTTGAGTTCTGCCTCGCGGGAACGCAAGGAAGCAAGCTCTTCTTCCTCCGCCGGGGTGCGGCTCTCCTTCTTCTCCAAATCCGCCCGTTTGCTTACCACCTCGGTGTAAAGGGCCTCGTAAATTCGCCCGATGTAGTAAGGAAGGTAATTGTCCAGGGCGTAGCCCGCCTCTTGGGCTTGGAGAAGCTTAGCTAGGGCTGCTTCCTTATCGGTGGCATAAACCATGGAAGCCGCAAGCACCGGGTCCAGCACCTCGAGCTTTGCTTTGCTCCGCTTTTCCTTGTACCAGTTATCCCAGCGCTTGGTGGTCTCTTCCTGAACGTAGTCCTGCCGAACTTTGTCCTGGATCTCCTCGAAAGCGGGAACGACCGGAGGCTTGCGATCGAGAAGTTTCACGATGTGGTAGCCTTGATCGTCTTCCACAAGCCGCACTTCGCCCACGTTTAGGGACCAAATAACGTCCGTTACCGTGGTGGAAAACGGGGAAGCATAACGGCTGAAGTAGTCCGTTTCGCCACCCTTTTCCTTCGTGGCCTCATCTTGGGAGTATTGTTTGGCGAGGCTTGCGAAATCCGCGCCGGGCGCCTGAACCCTCCCCAAAAGCTCATCGGCGAGCTTGGCGTCCTTCACGAGGATATGGGCCACTTTCACCTTTTCCGGTTCGGTTTGATAGCGGTCTTTGTTTGCCTCGTAGTATTGGCGGAGCTCCTCGGGCGTGGGCTCGATGGCTCCCACCACGGCGGCTTTAAGCTTTTCTTCCCGAAGCCTTTCCTCCTCCGCTTGGCGCAAAAGTTCTTTATAGCGGTCCAAAGTGAGGTTCTGCGCTTGGAGGTAGAGTTTGAGGGTTTCTTCGCTGCCCACTTGTTGAACGACTTGGTTGTAGCGGGTTTGTACAGCCTGGTCGAGCTCGGCCTTGGGAACCTGGATGCGCAGGCGATCAGCTTCGTTGCGAATAATGGTCTGACGGATGAGGGCCTCACCAGCCTGGGCTAGGTACTGGAACCGGAGAAAAGCGCCATCGGTGCCGCGCAGCTGCGCGTCGAAGTCCATCCCGAACATTTGGTAAAGCTGGCGGTAGTAGTTGAAGATGTTTTCCAGGGTTTGCGAAAACTGGGCCCGCGTGAATTTCTGGCCCTCCACGACGAGAACGACTTCCTCTGCGCTGCCTTTCGGGGGTGGGGAGAAGCGTTGGAACGTGAAGAGTCCGATCCCTCCGGCGGCAAAGCCGACAACGATGGCCCAGATTACGGCTTTTTGCCAGCGTTTCATGGTTCGCGATCACCTCTTTTCCCTTCGCGAAGGAGGAGGCGCAGGGCAGCCCAGGCGCCCGAAGCCAGTCCTAAAAGGAGGCCCAGGATTTGTCCGGTGCGACCGCCGCGGGCCCTGTCCCAGAGCCACCCCAGGCCAAAACCCAAAAGAGCCCCTCCGACCACAAGCAACCCGACTTGGCCCAAGAGGGCCAGGGCCCGAAGCGGCCCGAGAAAATCCTTAGATGTCCTTCCACTCCTCCTTAGCAGTGCTCCCCTCTCCTCGGCGGGCCCGCGGCCTGAGGGGCGGAACCGGCGTGCGCGAGCGCACAGTGAAGCGGATTCCCGTACGGATTTCTCCGTTGACCTCCACTTCCACAAACGAGGGCACAAAGAAGAGGTCGATTCCGCTGGGAGCGACGTATCCGCGGGCAATGGCGATGCATTTCACCGCTTGGTTCACCGCCTTGGGGCCGATGGCTTGGATTTCGGCCACGCCCTCCTCGCGGAAGGTATTGGCCACCGCCCCCGCAGCCGCCGTAGCATCCGAAGTCGCTGCGATCTTCAGTACGTTCACGGCCACCTCCTTATCGTGCCGTCTCCGTATATTGGGTTTGGCGGATAACCGTCACCTTGATCTCCCCAGGATACTGGAGCTCCTCCTCGATCCGCCGGGCAATATCATACGCCAGCTTCGCCGCCATTTCATCGGAGGCTTTCTCCGGCCGCACCACGACCCGCACCTCTCTTCCCGCCTGAAGCGCATAAGCTTCCTTCACCTGCGGGTAAGAGCGCGCGAGCTTCTCCAACTCCGTGAGGCGCTGGATGTAGCGCTCGTAGGTTTCGATGCGGGCGCCGGGCCGAGCGGCGGAGAGGGCATCCGCGGCCTGAATCAGCACCGCGGTCACCGTGGCCGGCTCCACCTGGCCATGGTGGGCGGCGATGGCGTTCACGATGGGCCAAGGCTCACCGTAGCGCTTAGCCAAGTCCGCGCCGATAAGGGCATGGGGTCCCTCCACCTCGTGGTCCAGGGCTTTTCCGATGTCGTGAAGGAGTCCTGCCCGTTTGGCCGGCCGCGGATCCAGGCCCAATTCCTCGGCGAGCATCCGGGCAATGAAGCTCACCTCCACCGCGTGCCGCAACTGGTTCTGCCCGAAGCTCGTGCGGAAATAAAGCCGGCCCAAAAGCTGGATGAGCTCGAAGGGCAAATCCACGCCCACTTCCATGGCCGCCCGCTCGCCCTGCTCGCGAATCACCGCCTCCACCTGATCCTTGGCCTTGCGCACCATTTCCTCGATTCGGGCGGGATGAATCCGGCCATCCTCGATGAGTTTTTCCAAAGCGAGGCGAGCGATCTCCCGGCGGATGGGGTGGAAGGAGGAAAGGATCACAACTTCGGGCGTGTCATCCACGAGGATCTCCACACCGGTGAGGGCCTCGAAGGTGCGGATGTTGCGGCCATCGCGGCCGATAATGCGGCCCTTGTATTCGTCGTTGGGGAGAGGAACCGCCGTAACCGTGGCTTCTTCCACGTAATCCAGGGCCAAGCGCTGGATAGCGTCGGCGATGATGCGGCGGGCGCGGCGCTCCGCTTCCTGCCGGGTCCTCTTTTCCACCTCCGCGATCTTTTTCGCAAAATACCGCTCGCTTTCCGCCTCCACAAGCTTGAGGAGGTACTCTTTAGCTTCCTCTTGGCTAAAGCCGCTTAGCTTTTCCAAAAGCTCGCGCTCCTCCGCGAGGAGCTTTTGGCCCATCTCGATGAGGCGCTCGAGCTCCGCTTCCTCCCGCCGAAGCGTGTCCTCGAGCATTTCCAGGTACTGGCGCTTTTTTCCCAGGCGATCTTCCCGCTGGCGTAGCCGCTCCTCCGCTTCCACAAGTTCCGCTTCCCGCTGGCGCAAGCGCTCCTCTTCCCGCTCGCGCATGGCCTGGATCTCTTTCTGCGCGGAAAGCAAGGCCTCTTCTTTGAGGCGCTGGGCTTCGCGCCTGGCCTCCTCCAAAATGGACTGGGCCTGCTGCCGCCGCAGGCGCAAAAAGAGGAAGTGGAGGCTCAACCCCAGGAGGAAGGACGAAACTCCAATGAGGATCAACCCCAGGCTCTCCATAACCTAAGGCACTTTAGTCCCTCCCTTGGTCTTCTGCAACTCCGCCACGAGCGCGGGGAGAAAGAGGCACGTCCAAAGGGTGGTGAAGCCCAAGCCCAGAAGGGCGGAAGCCCCCAAGAACCGGAGGCCCGGGGTATGGGCGGAGAGGAGCGCCCCGAAGGAGGCCATGGTGGTGAGATAGCTTCCCAGGGTGGGGCCGGTCGTTGCTGCTGCCGCCAAAATTGCCGCTTCCCGCTCGTGCTTTTCTTCCTCCTCGTAGTAGCGGTGCAAGAAGTGCACCGCGCCATCCACCCCAACGCCGATGAGGAGGGGAGAGATCACGATGTTGGTGAAATTGAACCGCAAGCGCAAAGCGGCCATGCCGCCCAGCATAAACGCATATCCCATGGCCAAGGGCACGAGGGAAAGAAGGGCCCTTTGGGGCTTGCGGAAGTCGACAAGGACCACAAGGAAAATGAAGAAGAGGGCTAAGCCGCTCGTGAGGAAAAAGTCCCGGCGCATATGGTGCTCCAAGGCAAGCTGGATCTCCGGAGAGCCCACGTAATCCACGTCAAAGCCCCGCAACCAGTTCACGAACTCCTCGAGATTCCGGCCCTGATAGAGGGCGGGCCGGACGCGGAGCTCGAGGATGTACCCCCGGGAGATGCGGTATTGGGAACGGATTTCCTCGGGAAGGAGGGCCAAAATTTGCTCAATGAGTTTCTCCTCTGAAGGGAGGGCGCGGAGCTTTTGGGCAAAAGCCTCAAGGCTTCCTAAAGCCTCGTTCATCGCGGAAAGGGCTTCCTGAATGGGCGCTGGGTCCGTGGCCTTGATCTCCTCGGCAAGCTCAAAGAAATCCTCGGCCCGTTTGGAGAAAACCAGGGCCTTTCGGGCTTCGCCCAAAAGGAGGGCCCGAAGCTCAAGGAGGGAAAACAGGGCTGCGGTCTCCTCCATCTGGGAGCCAAGCTCTGGCCAGCGCTCAAGAAGGGAGGATAGCGCAGAAAGGCCGTCTTTTGCCTGGGAAACGGGGATGTTTTGGAGTTGCGTGGCTTCGCCCAAAAGCTCCCAGGGCAAAAGCGCGCGGGCGGAGAGAACGGAATCCACAAGAGGATGGGCTTTGAGCTTTTCCGAGAGTGGGCCAAGCTCGCGGGGATCCGACACAAAGACGCGGAACACGTCACCCAGCCAAATTTCCCCGCCGAAGTTCTCCACGATTTCCTGAAGAACCGCCTGGGCGGAGGTAGGCGGGACCAATTCGCCTGAAGCGAACTTAAACTCCACCCGCACGGCCTTCGCCAAAGCTACGGCGGTGAGGATCAAAGAGAAAAGGATGACGCCGCGGCGGAGGAGCAAAAGGTTTCGGTACGGACGATAAAGGCGCTCCCGATCCAAAAGTGGCCTTCCCCGCAATTTGGGAAAGATTCGGCCCGTCAAAACCAAGAACGCCGGGCCCAGGGTAAACACGGAGACAAAAGAGATTCCGATGCCCAAAGACATGATGACCCCGAGTTCCCAAAGGGCCCGGGAACGCGAGAAAAGGAGGCAACAAAAAACCGCGGCGGTGGTGGCCGCGGCCACGAGGGAAGCTACCCCTTTGGCCTCCACCGCAGAGAGGACAGCCTCTGCAAAGGAAGCCCCGTCCCGCCGGGCTTCGCTGAACCGCGAAAAAAGGTGGAGGGAATAATCAATTCCCAACCCCAAGACCAAGGCGGGCAAAAAGGTGGTGAGGAGGTTGAAGCCGTTCACGGAAAACTTGGCCCAAGCCACCGTGAGGATCGCGGAGATCGCCACCGGCAAAAGGGCCAAAACCGAAAGGATTGGGCTTCCCAGGGCAAGAAGGGTGAAAAGGACGATGAGGAAAGTGGACAAAATCGTGACCCATGCCATGTCGCGGCGGATGGAATCCTCCACCTCCGTGGAGTGGATATACCCTCCGGTGAATCCCGCGGTGACGCCCAGGCGCGAGATCTCCGCAGCGGCCACGGCCCGCCGAAGCTCATCCCTCACCCGCCGGTTAAATTCCTGGGAGGCGTAAACGGGTTGGGTAGGCCAGACCTGGATCACAAGGCGCGTGTGATCGAGCGAGAGCAGGGGCTGCCCCGCCTCCGCAGGAACGGTGCGGCTCTGCGCCCGTTTCACGATTTCACCCGCTTCCACGAGGAGATCCCGAATCTCCGGAATTTCCGCGAAAAGCTTGAGGGCGGATTGCCCGGCCCCGACCAGGGCGCCCAAAACCCGGTCGAGTTCCTCAGGATCGTTGGGAAGTTCCGCGGGAAGGGAGATCCCCTGAACCTCGGCCAAGCGGGAAAGGTACGCGGAGAGCTCGGCCACGATGGCGCTTAGCCTTTCCCGCTCTTCCGGGTAAAGGGTACGGAAGATGAGGAGTTCCGGCGGGATTCTCTCCTGGGCCTGCAAGAAATACGAAGCGCGGGCAATCACGGCGGGATCGAGTTCAGCGATGACTCGATCCGCGGCAACAAAAAGGAGGCGCGCCCGTTCCGCGGGATCCTCAGGAGGGTTTTCGAGTTTCAGAAGGATGGCAGCCACATCCAGGCCGCGAAGCTCGGCCTGGACGGACTCGTATTTCTCCACCAAAGGATCGCCCAAGGGGAGCAAATCGAGATAGGAGCTGCGGATGGGGAATTCCCGGATGTAGTAGAGGGCTGCGCCCACGAGGAGGGCGAAGAAGAGGACGACCCAAGGCGCGTTTTTTGTGACAAAGGCGCCAAGCCAGAGGAAGAAGGCCCGTTTGGACATAAAAGAGCTTTATTTCTTTTCCTCGCCCGAGGGGGTGCGAACGGTGATGTCGTATCCGGTGAGGCGGGCCGCGAGGGCCACGTTGTGTCCCTCTTTTCCGATGGCCAAGGAGACCTCGTGCTCCGGCACGACAACCGTGGCCTTCTTCGCTTTTTCATCCAGCTCTACCTCCAGGACGCTGGCGGGTGCCAAAGCGGCCCGGATGACCTCCCGCACATCCTCGCTGAACTTGATCACGTCGATCTTCTCGCCGGCGAGCTCCCGGCTCACCGCGCGGATGCGGCTCCCGCCAGGCCCGATACAACTTCCCACGGGATCGATGCGGGGGTCCAGGCCCCGCACGAGAACCTTCGCCCGCACTCCCGGCACCCGCACCACCTTCACCACCTCCATCATCCCCTGGGCCAGCTCCGGGACCTCGAGGGCCAAAAGCTTGGCCAAAAAGCCGGGATGCGCCCGGGAGAGGAAAACCTTGGGATCGCCCTGGGTCCTTTCCACCTTATAGAGGTAGGCTTTGATCGGGCTTCCGGGGATATAGCGCTCGTTGGGGATGCGTTCTTCCGCGGGCATGAGGGCCTCCAGATCCCCAAGGTAGATCCACACGTCCCTTCCCTCGAAGCGGTGGACCTTGCCGTTGAGGATTTCCCCGATCCGCGCGGAATAAAGTTCATAGAGGGCCTCGCGGCGGCGGCGCAGGATTTCCCTGCGGAAATACTCCTCGGCCCGGCGGGTGGCGATGCGGCCGAGCTTAGAGAGATCGAATTTTTGGCCGTTCACGTACACATCGCCGGAGCGGCGATCGATCTTCACCACCGGCGGCTCGGGCGTGCCAAATTCCACCCGATACGCCTCGGCAATCCCCTTCTCCATGGCCTCATAGGCCGCCTCCCGGTCGATGCCCCGCTCCCGGGCCATCTCCTCTAGGGCTTCGAGGAACTCGATGTTCATACCCTACTCCCCTTCGTACACCACCCAGGCCTGGGTTACCTGGCTTAGCGGAATTTCCACGCAGCCGCTTTTTTCCTCCACCACAGCTTTCCCTTCCTGAACCCCGATAAGCCGGCCCTCGTAACTCGTGCGCTCCATCCCCCGCACCTTCACGTGAATTTTCTTTCCTAAGGCGCGCTCGTAGTGCCAGGGCTCCCAGAGTCGGCGGTCCAAGCCCGGCGAGGAAACCTCAAGCACATAGGAAGTGGGGATGGGGTCCGCATGATCGAGGAGATCGCTCAGGATTTCGCTCGTGCGGGCGCAATCCTCGATGGAAACGCCGCCCGGCCGATCAATATACACCGTGAGCCTAAGCTCCCGGCCCCGCTGGGCGAGCTCCCAGTGGTAGAGCTCCACCCGGGCCTGGGCCACGGCCCGGCGCACAATCTCCTCGAGCACATCCCTCGGTACGTTCATGGTTTGCCATTATACTCGGTCCTCGGGAATGGACATAACACAAGGATCGAGAATGGATCGGCTATTTGTGGGTGAGGAAGCCGCGGGCGAACGGGTGGATCGGTTTTTGTCCCAAAAGCTCGGGATTTCCCGGGCGTTCGCGAAAAGGCTCCTCCAGGAGGGCGCCGTGGAAGTAGGGGGAAAGAAGGTGGAGCCGAGCTACCGGTTGAAAAGCGGGGAAGAGGTCCTGGTACGCTGGCACGGTCCGGGCCTCCTTTCCACGCCTTTCCCCATCCCCATCCTCTATGAGGACGAAAGCGTGGTGGTGGTGAACAAGCCCCGGGGGCTCGCCGTTCATCCCGCGGGTCCCACGGCGAAACCCACCGTGGTCACGGCCCTGTTGGCCCGGGGCCCGCTTGCCGGCGGAAGCCCGGAGCGTCCGGGCGTGGTGCACCGCTTAGATGCCCTGGCCACCGGAGCCCTCGTTTTGGCCCGCACCGAAGAGGCCTACGCCTCCTTGGTCCAGCAATTCAAGGAGCGGAAGGTCCTCAAGGAATATTTGGCAGCCGTGGAGGGAGAGGTGGAAGTGGACGAGGGCCTCATCCGAGGCCGCGTGGGCCGCGATCCCCACGAGCCCTGGCGCATGGGAGTACAAAAGATAGGGAAGGAAGCGCAAACGGAGTTCAGGGTTTTGGCGCGGAAAGAGGGGAAAACTCTCCTTTTGGTGCGGCCGATCACCGGACGGACCCACCAGATCCGCCTGCACCTGGGGGCCATCGGCCATCCCGTGGTTGGGGACCCCCTGTACGGCCGGGGCTCAGGCCCCCTTCTCCTTCATGCCCTGCGGCTCGGCTTCTTTCACCCTAGGGACGGCTCTTGGCGGGAATTTCTGGCCCCGCCGCCTCCGGAGTTTTCCCCGTGGCTTGGAGAGCTAGGTAGTAAAGGGCTGCCCCGAATTGGGCGGCAACCGCCGCCCAATAGACCCAAACTCCCCAAGGAGTGAGGAAAAGGAGCCCGGTGGCGAAAGCGGTGAGGCCGGCCGCGGCTTTGCCGGGCCAGCGCGCCCGCAAAACGTGCTTCCGCCTCCACAAAACCAGGGTTCCCAAACCGATTCCCACCTGGGGAAGGAGGAAAAGGAGGACAGCCAAAAGGGGAAGGCGCCCCACCACATGGAACGCCACCGCCACCGCGAAATAGAAGACCTTGTCCACCAAGGGATCGAGGAGCTGGCCCAAAACGGTGGGCTTTTGCCGCCGGGCGACCCAGCCATCGAGGATGTCCGTGGCCACCCCGAAGAGGAAAAGGCCGAGCCCCAAGGCAAAACGCTGATCCAGGATGGCCCACACCAGCGGCCCCAAGGCCAGGGCCCGCGACGCCGTCAAAAAGTCAGCCCAACGCACAAGGCGAATGTTACCCAACGCAAATGGAAAATCGAGTTTGGGCTGGTTATAATTTGGGGCCTCAAATCCACCAATCCGAGGTGAATCTCATGCGCAGGACAAGGGTCATCATCATGGGTGCAGCTGGGCGTGACTTTCACAACTTCAACGTGGTGTTTCGGGACAAGCCCGAATACGAGGTTGTGGCATTCACGGCTGCCCAGATCCCGGGGATTGCCGGCCGGCGCTATCCGCCGGAGCTCGCCGGTCCCCTTTACCCCCAGGGCATTCCCATTGAGCCCGAAGAACGCCTCTTCGAGCTCGTGAAGGCCCATCAGGTGGACCGGGTGGTGTTCGCTTATTCCGATGTTTCCCACCAGTATGTGATGGAACGGGCGGCCATCGCCCAAGCGGCCGGCGCGGACTTCTGGCTCCTTGGACCCTCTGCCACCCAGCTTTCCGCAAAAAAGCCGGTGGTGGCCGTCTGCGCCGTCCGCACGGGCTGCGGAAAGTCCCAAACCACGCGAAAGGTCACGCGGATCCTCAAGTCCTGGGGGAAAAAAGTAGTGGTGGTCCGCCACCCCATGCCCTACGGGGATCTGCGCCAACAGGTGGCTCAAAGGTTTGCGGACTTTTCGGATTTGGACCGCTATCGCTGCACCATCGAAGAGCGAGAAGAGTTCGAGCCCCACTTGCGCGAGGGAACGGTGGTTTATGCCGGCGTGGATTATGAAAAGATCTTGCGCATGGCCGAAGAGGAAGCGGACGTGATCGTATGGGATGGCGGAAACAACGACTTCCCCTTCTTCAAAACGGATATCCTCATCGTCGTAACCGACCCCCTCCGCGCGGGCCACGAGCGCACCTATTGGCCCGGCTCCGTGAACATCCGCATGGCGGACGTGGTGGTGATCAACAAAGTGGACTCCGCTTCCTTGGCGGACATCGAGCGTTTGCGCCAGTCCGTGGCGGAGCTGAATCCGAGGGCCATCGTGGTGGAAGCGGCGTCCCCTATCGTTGTGGAGGAACCGGAGCTTGTGGCGAGCAAGCGGGTTTTGGTGGTGGAAGACGGGCCCACGGTGACCCATGGGGAGATGCCGTTTGGTGCCGGCGCCGTGGCGGCAAGGAAGCTGCGGGCTACCCTGGTGGATCCCCGACCCTATGCGGTGAACTCCATCAAGGAGGCGTTCGAGCTTTATCCCCATTTGGGGCCGGTCCTTCCGGCCATGGGGTACGGGGACCACCAGATCCAAGACTTGGCGGAAACCATCCGTCGGGTTCCCTGCGATGCCATCTTGATTGCCACGCCGGTGGACCTCCGACGCCTTATAGACCTTCCCAAGCCCGCCACCCGCGTGCGCTACGAGCTCCAGGAGATCGGCCATCCCACCTTAGAGGAAGTCCTGCGGGATCTCCTTTAGGGAAAAAATTCCGGGGCGGGTCGGACAAAGAGCCGGCCCGCCCCACCCCGCTTTTTCTTCGCCTTTCCCTCCCTTTCCCGTACCTTCAGCCCAGGAGGCGAACGATGCGGGCAAAATGGGTAATTCCTTGGGCTTTCCTTTTCGCGGTTTGCGCCTGGGCTGCGGATCTTTCCTTTTCCGGCTCTTTGGGCATGGATTTCCTCTTCCAGCCGCCCCTCAGGATCCAGACCTCCCTGAACATGAAGGTGGACGTGGGGAAAGGTGGGATGGAAAGCCGTACGGTTCTTTCCCTTTCCGGCCTTGAGGCGGAGAACCTCTGGCTTTGGCTCAATTTCGACGGGATTAGCCTTCGGTCCGGCCTCACTTTCGACCCCTGTTTTTCCCGCTGGACCTTGGAGGTACGGGGCTGCTGTTGCGGTCCTTGTTGCTGCCCCTTTTCCTTCGGCGGGATGTTTCTCCTTGGGAACCTCAATCCGCCTTGTCAGACCCCAAACTACACGGTGGGGTTCATCCTCGATTTGGGCTTTGGCGGAACCCCGGGGTTCCTGGGCCGCAGCCTCACGGGTTTCGGCGTCACCAACCTTTACGCTCTGATCGACGGCGATCCCTGGACTGAGGTGGTCCTCGTTCCCGGCTGGTGGTTTGAGGAAGAGCTTTTGCACTTCGCGTTCGTTGCGCCGCCCCTTTCCGCCTACACCACCTGGCTTTTCACGTGGGCCGGCCTTTCCTTCGGGGAGCTTGGAGTTTCCTATGAGTTTGGGCCGCCGAAAGTGGAAATCGGCGCGGGCTTCCGCCTCGATAGTTCCCTCGCCCTAGCTTGGGCAAAGCTTTGGCTTTCCATCACCATAGACCCCGTGACCGTGCGCTCCACCACGGCTTTCGATTTTCTCGGGTTCCTCTGGCAAGAGATTGCTTTGGAAATCCGCTTTTCCCGGGTATTCCTCTATTCCCGCACCCTTTTCGATCTTTCCGGGCTTAAGGAACTCCGGGTGGGGTTTGAGCTCGGGTTTTAGGGATTGCCCAGGACCATGAAGTCCTTGCCGTAGCGGATGCGCCACTGAGGAAGCCCGCCCACGAGGGCATAGGCCCGCGCCAGGCCGAAATTTTGGAGGAATTGCGCCGCAGAAGAGGCAAGGGTCTCGTCCTCGTCCACGCAGAAAATGAAGGGCTGAAGCTCAGGCGCTAGCGCCGCGGCCGGCAAAAGGTAGGGCAAGATCTGTTCAAGGCCATCCGGCCCGACAAAAAGGGAACCCACAAGGTGCTCTTTTTCGTACTCCTCGGCGGGGCGGAAGTCCAGGATGATCACGTATTCCTGAGCGAGCCGAGAGGGGCTGACCGCGCCAAGGGCGATTTGAGGTGAGGCGGAAGGGGTCTCCCCCACCACGAGGTATCCGCCCATTTCCCTCGTCCATCCGGCAAAACCGCCGGCAAGGATCCGGGTTGCCCAAAATCCCCGCCTCCGGAGGAGTTCCGCCGCCCGAAGACCGAGCTCGCCCGCTTCATCGCATACGTAGATCACCGTATTGGGAAGCCAATCCATGGCCTCCTCAAGCTGGGAATAGGGAACGTTCACCGCACCCAGAAGATGGCCCCGCGCGAAAGCCTCGCGGTCCCGCACATCCAAAATCAGCCGATACCGATACCGCAGCATGTAGGCCGTCTCCTCAAAAGGCTCATGGGGACGGACATATCCCTGCAGAGCCAAGTTGACCTGCGGCGCCTCGGGATCGTCGGAATAAACGTAAACGTACTTGATCGTGCGGTGACCCCCGTAACCCGTGGTCTCAAACCGCACTTCCAAGGGCACGGACTCCCCAGGTTCCAGGGTCGTCTTGGGAAGTGGGGCGGAAGTGCAGCCGCAGGAAACCCCGGGCGCGCGGGTGAAGGTGAGGACCGCATCCCCCACGTTTTTGAGGAGGAAGGTGTGCACAACGAGGACGCCTTCCTTCACTTCCCCGAAATCGTAGACCTGCTCGGATACCCAGAGCTTAGGCCCCGCCCACGCCGCCAGACTCAGAAAAAGCCCAAAAAGGAGCAGGTTTCGCATTTCGCCCTCCTTAAGGCCAAATCTTACCGGGAAAGCGGCTATAATGGGGCGAAAGGAGGCCGCGTGCTTTTTCGTTTCGGTTTAGGGTTTTCCAGCGTAAACCAAAACGGTGTTCCTTTCCCTCTCGAAAGCCTCCTTGGCCGGTACGTGGTCCTGTACTTCTTTCCCCGCGCGGGAACCCCGGGTTGCACCCAGGAGGCCCGCGATTTCCAGGCCCTTTTGCCGCGCTTCCAAAGGCTAGAAGCGGAAATCGTGGGCGTTTCCCAGGACCCCCCGGAGGCCCTCCGCCGCTTTGCGGAAAAAGAGGGCCTCGCGTTCACCCTTCTTTCGGATCCCGAGGGAAAACTCCTCGAGGCCTATGGCGTCCGGGAGAACGGGAAGATCGTGCGTTCCACGTTCCTCTTGGATCGGGCGGGCGTGGTGCGCTGGGCCTGGCGCCGGGTTCGGGTGCCTGGACATGCGGAGGAAGTCCTTTCCGTTTTGGAGGAGCTTGGGGCCGGCGATTCGGGCCTAAACCCCCTCATTTCTGTGCGGCGGGCCAAACGCGCGCTGCGCGAGGATCCCCTGGCCAAAGAAGATTTGGAAAAACTGGTAGAGGCTGCGCACCTTGCGCCCTCGTGTTTCAATAACCAGCCCTGGCGGTTTGTTGTAGCCCAAGGGGAGAAGCTCGAGGCGGTGAAGAAAGCCCTTCCCGGCGGGAATTATTGGGCTCTGCGGGCTCCCGCGATCATCGCCGTCGCTTCTCATGCGGACCTGGACTGCAAACTCTCCGACAACCGCGACTATTTCCTCTTCGATTGCGGCTTGGCTGTGGGATTCCTCATGCTCCAGGCCACCCAAATGGGGCTCGTGGCCCATCCTATTGCCGGCTATGATCCCTTGGCCGTGAAAGAGGCCCTGGGAATCCCCGCGGATTACGTCCTCATCACGCTGGTGGTGGTGGGAAAGCCCGGGGACCCCAGTGTCTTGAGCGAAAAGCACCGGGAGTTGGAGCTTGGGCCGCGGATCCGCAAGCCCCTCTCCGCGGTTTTGGGATGGAACGAATTTCCAAAGGAGGAAAAATGAGCGAGCTTTTGGAGATCCTGCGGGGCCGCCGGAGCGTCCTTCGCTTTCGCAGCGAACCTGTTTCCGAAGCGGACCTGGAGAAAATCCTGGAAGCGGGCCGCTGGGCACCCTCCTATGCCAATAGCCAGCCCTGGAAGTTCATCGTGGTGCGGGAAAAGGAAACGCGGGAAGCCCTCGGCCGCGTGGTGGAAAGGATCCTGGTGTTCCGGCCGGGCCGGGTGGCCTTATCGTCCGCAGGATTGGGCGAGGCGCCGGTGGCCATCGTCATCGCCGTGGATCCCGCCCGCGATCCCCTCCATCACCTGGAGGCCGGGGCGGCCGCGGCCCAGAACATGGCCCTCATGGCCCATGCCCTGGGATACGCGACCTTTTGGGCCGGTGTGGCCGGTCGGGGCGAGGTGGAGCGGGAAATCAAAAGGATCCTGGGCATCCCCCGGGGAATGCGCGTGGTGGCCGTGCTCCCCGTGGGAAAGCCCGCGTACGAGCCCGAACCTGGGACGCGCAGGCCCTTGGAGGAGCTCGTCGTCAAAGAACGCTTCGCCTAAAGGCGGAGAAGCTCCCCTTTTAGGGCCTCAAGGTCCACCAAGGCCGCGCTGGGCTGGCCGGTGAGCCAGCCGCCCAGCTCGCCGGGGTTGATCAAAAGCGGCCTTCCCCCGCGGATTTCGGGCTTGTGGGTGTGGCCATAGACGATGAGGTCGTACTGTCCGGAAGCCAAAAATGCGGAAAGGGCACGGGGCTCATGCATGAGGACAATCCTCCGTCCCTCCAAAACGAATTCATGGGGGCCGAAATGGAGTTCGCCCACCCCGGAGAAGCGCTCCCGCAAATAGAGTTTGTCCCCGTCGTTGTTCCCGAACACCCCAATCACGCGCATCCCAAGCTCCCGAAAAGGCTCGGAAACGAACGGCGACACAAAATCGCCCGCATGGAGCACGAGCTCCACCCCGCGCTCGCGAAAGAGGACCAAAGCCCGGCGTAGGTTCCCCAAATGATCGTGCGAATCGGAAATAATGCCGATGAGCACAGCTTCCTCCTTCAGGCCGTTTTCAGGCCCGACCCCGTGAGGGGAACGACCACGGTTTCGCCCTCCCGGAAGAACCCCGCGACGAGAAGGCGCCGGAGGCCGGCGGGCCCGAGAGCCGCGGTGGGCTCCACGTAAAGGCCGCTTTGCGCAAGCTCCGCCTGGGCCTCTTGGATCTCCTCCTCGCTTACGGCCAAAGCTTGGCCGCCGGTGGCCCGCAACGCCGCAATGATCTCCCTTCCCCGCTCCGGGCTCGGGATGCGCGCTCCTTCCGCCACCGTCTCCCCGGGCTCCACGGCCAAGGGTTCCGGGCTCCCCCGCTCCCAAGCCCGAACGATCGGCGCGCAGGCCTGGGCCTGCACCGCGTGGATTTGGGGGACTTTTTTCACCCAACCCGCGGAAAAAAGAAGGGAAAAGCCGTAGTAGAGCCCGAGCAAAAGCCCGCCACCCCCTACAGGCACAAGGACGTGGTCCGGTGCTTCCCACCCCAAATCCTCGGCGATTTCGAAGGCGAGGGTCATGAGGCCGGCGAGGAAGAAGGGAGAGGCGTTGTGGGAAGCGTACACGAGATCGGGGTTTTCCGCGCACGCTTTTTGGGCTTCGCGGGCGGCGGCCGGCCGCGGCCCCTCCACGGGGACGAGCTCCGCGCCGTAGGCACGGATCTGGCGGACCTTCGGCCCGGAAGCGTAAGCGGGAACGAAAAGCCGCGCGGGCAACCCCGCGGCCGCGGAATACGCCGCAAGGGCCGCGCCCGCGTTCCCCGAGGAATCATCCACGAGAACCTTCGCTCCCAGTTCCCGGAGGGCGGAGACCATGAGCGAAGCCCCGCGGTCCTTGAATGAGCCCGTGGGATTGAGGAACTCCAGCTTCCAAAAAACCTTTACGCCAAACCTTTCGCCCATTTTGGCCCCCAAAAGTGGGGTCCCGCCCTCGCCCAAGGTCACGGGCTCCACATCGGGAAGGAAAGCACGGTAGCGCCAAAGGCCCTTTCCGCAAAGCTCCGAGGATCGCACGGAGGGCGGAGGTTTTTCCCAGCGGAGGGGAACCCCGCAGCGGGGGCACCTCGCAAGCCTTGCGCTTGGCTCCTCTTTGTGCGCGCAAAACGGGCAAACGAAAAAACCTTCCACCTTAGGCCTCCCAAAGGGAACGGAATCTTTGGGCATCGCGGGCCATAGTGTCGTTATTGAAAAGGACGTAGACCACGTCGGCTTTCATCTTGGCGAGGGTCTCCTTGAGCCACTGGAGGTCCGCGTCGGTATAGGTGTAGCGGTACATCTTCGCTCCCGGAGGGGAACCGTGGAGGCGCAAGTAGGCGAGAGGGCCTTCCGTTACGGGAAGCCATTTGAATGGGTCCGTGCAGTGAAGGAGGCCGTATTCTTGGCAGATCTGGCGGACGCGGTCGGGTTCGCGCTCCCATTCGCCCCGGGGCTCCCAGACCAAGATGAACCCGTCCCGCTCCACCTTCTCCAGGAAACGCCGGAAGGCCTCCTCGTTTTCCGCGGTCGGCCCAAACGAGGCCGGACACTGCAAAAGGAGAATTTTGGCACGAAGCGCATGGGCAATTTCCGCGCTCCTTGCGAAGACTTCCCGGGAAAGCTCGCCCCGAAAACGGTCCGTGTGGGTCACGTCCTGGTGCACCTTCACCGTGAATTCGAAGGAGGGGTTCACCTCATCCACCAGGGCTCGCCACTGGGCCGCGGTGGAGAGCCGAGGAAGCTTGTAAAAGGTGGAGTTCACCTCCACGAGGGGAAAGTGAGCAGCATAGAGCTGCAGGCGATGCTTGTACTTCTTTTGCCAGTCCTCTTCGCCGAAATCCTGCGGCCGAAGGGCCGACCAGCCGCAACAGCCCACGCGGATCTCCACGCCAAATTATAGGCGGAGCCCCTCCAGGGGCCGCAGGGCCTCCAGGGACTCGTAGGCCGTGAGATCGAGGTGCAAAGGGGTGACGGAAACGTAGCCGGAAAGGACGGCCCAGATATCCGTATCCTCCTCTCCTTCGGGTGGCGTGGACTGCATTTCCCCAGAAAACCAAAAGAAATCCCGGCCGCGCGGATCCTTTCCGCGCACGAGCTCCTCGGTCCAGATTTTCCCGCCGAGCCGCGTGATCCGAAGGCCTTTGGGCACACCCCGGGGAACGTTCACATTGAGACACACCCCATGCGGAACGACGAGTTCGCGGGAAAGGATTTTTTCCGCGAGTTTTTGGGCCACGCGGGCAGCCCGCTCGTAATCCGGGGTCTCCTCGGGTTCGCCGGAAACGTCCAGGGAGACGGCCAAGGAGGGGATTCCGGCCTGGGCGCCCTCCATGGCTGCGGAGACCGTGCCGGAGTAGGTCACATCCCGGCCGAGGTTCGCGCCGGCGTTGATCCCAGCCACCACCAAATCCGGCCGCCTGGGCGCCAACCCCAAAACGGCCAAAAGCACACAGTCCGAAGGCGAACCATTGGTCACATGCACGACCGAGCCATCGGGAAGTTGTGCGGAGTAAACGCGGAGGGGTTTGTGGAAGACCCGGGTGCGCGAGGCCGCGGACCAGTTCTTCTCCGGCGCCAAAACCCACACTTCACCAAGTTCCGAAAGAACCCGCCGCAGGGCATGGAGCCCAGGGGAAAGGTAACCGTCGTCGTTGGTGAGAAGAACGAGGGGCGGCATGGTTGGCCCGAAGTTTAACCTTCCTCCTTTCCCGTGCCAAACCGGAAATAGGTGAGGCGGGTTTCCCCGTAGGTGCGGGAATCGAAGAGGAGGAGGGGCGGGTAGGCATCGAAAAGCTCGTCTTTGTGGAACGTCTCGGCCACGACGATCGCGCCAGGCCGCAAGGGAAGGGCCTCGCTCAGGACCTTCAGGGCTCCCGCGGCCACCCCCGTTTCGTAGGGAGCGCCGATGAAAACAAGATCGTACTTCCTTCCCAAGCGGGCGAGCCTTTGCACGGCCTCCGCTACGTCGGAGCGGAGGATCTCCACCCGCTGGGAATAGCCGAGCTTCTCGGCATTTTCCCGGATGATGCGGACCGCCCGAGGTGAAGAATCCACAAACGTCGCGCGGCTTGCACCTCGGGAAAGGGCCTCCAATCCCACCGCGCCCGTCCCCGCAAAAAGATCCAAAACCTCGGCGCCCACCACCGCCTCTCCGAGGGTATCAAAAAGCGCGGTGCGCACGCGATCCCGCAGGGGCCGGATTCCCTCCCCTTGCCAGCGGGCAAGCTTTCTTCCTCCCTTTTCGCCGCCGATGATGCGCATAACGGAAGCTTACCCCAATGCGGGTTGCAGGAATAATTCAGGTGGCTACGATTACGCGGCTTCGCAAAGGAGAGGAAATGCCTTGGGATGTGGCCATTGTGGGTGCAGGGCCTGCGGGCCTTTTTGCCGCCCGGGAACTCGCGCCCGCGGGGCTCCGCGTGGTGGTCCTGGAAAAGGGCCAGGCGCCGCGGGAACGGACAAGCATCACCTGCGGGGTAGGCGGCGCGGGCGCTTATTCCGACGGGAAACTGAACCTCACCCCGAAAATCGGCGGAGAACCCGAAGCGATTGGCCTCGGCCCCGCGGAAGCCGAGGAGCTCATCCGCTACGTGGACGAAGTCTTCACCCTTTACGGTGCGCCGAAGGAGTACTCCGGCGAGGATGAGGACGCCCTTTCCCGCCTGAAGAAGGCCGCGGCGGAGGCGGGCGTGGAGTTCATTGCCGGTCGTCAGCGGCACATCGGAACCGGTAAGATCCGCGAAGTCATCGAAAACTTCTACCAAGATCTCCTCCGCCGCGGTGTGGAGTTCCGGCTGGGCAAAGCTGTGCGGGCGATTTCCCGCGTGGACGAGGGCTACGTCTTGGATTTGGGCGAAGAGAGGATCTCTGCCCGCTTTGTGATCGCCGCGCCCGGCCGGGGCGGAGCCTATTGGCTGAGGGAGATAACCCGGAATTTGGGGATCGGCCCGGATTTCGGGCCACTGGATGTGGGCGTGCGCGTGGAGTTCCCCGCGGAAATCTACGAGCCCATCGAGCGGGTGATGTACGACGCTAAATTCCGCGTGCGAACGCCGACTTACGATGACATGGTCCGCACCTTTTGCACCAATCCCCGCGGATTCGTGGTCGCCGAAGATCACGGCGATTTTGTCCTCGTGAATGGACACGCGGAAAACGAGAAAAAGACGCGGAACACGAACTTTGCTCTCCTTGTGCGGATCGAGCTCACCGACCCTGTGGAGGACACCACCGAGTACGGAAGGGCAATCGCGAAATTGGCCAACACCATCGGCGGGGGGAAGCCCATTTTGCAGCGCTTAAAGGATTTGCGGGCAGGAAGGCGCTCCACCTTGGACCGGATTCGCCGCGTTCCCATCGAGCCCACCCTAAAAGATTTCACGCCCGGCGATATCTCCATGGCCCTTCCCCACCGGGTGGTGGTGGACCTCCTCGAAGCCCTGGAGACCCTGGATCGGGTCATGCCCGGGGTGGCCTCGGGAAGCACCCTCCTTTACGCGCCGGAGATCAAGTTCTACGATACCCGCTATCGCGTGCGGGAGGGAATGGAAACAGAACTCCCCGGGTTTTACGTGGCGGGCGATGCTTCTGGGCACTCCCGGGGCATCGTTTTCGCCGCGTTGACTGGGATCCTGGCCGCCCGGCACATCCTTTCCCACCATGTTTAAACGGATCGGTGTTCTCACAAGCGGGGGCGATGCGCCCGGGATGAACGCGGCCATCCGGGCCGTGGTGCGGGCCGGCCTGGCCCAAGGCTGGGAAGTTTGGGGGATTCGCCGGGGCTATGCGGGCCTCCTTGCGGGCGAGGCCCGGCCCCTGGGGGCCCGCGATGTGGGCGGAATCATCCAGCTTGGCGGAACAATTTTGGGAAGCGCCCGCTGCCCGGAATTCAAAACCCCGGAAGGCCTGAAGAAAGCCGTAGAAGTCTTGGACCGCTTGGGAATCGAAGCCCTTGTGGTGATCGGTGGAAATGGCTCCCAAAAGGGCGCTTATGCTCTCTCCCAGGAAGGGGTGCCTGTCGTGGGCGTGGCCTCCACCATCGACAATGACCTTTGGGGTTCGGATATCACCATCGGCGTGGATACCGCCCTCAATGTAGC
>Ga0078972_1008172_pt1 | contig 22244 bp, 22 predicted proteins | sample YelNatPaOPGAMG01_FD_67568 | JGI IMG/M metagenome (GOLD analysis project Ga0078972, IMG submission 67568) | Hot spring thermophilic microbial communities from Obsidian Pool, Yellowstone National Park, USA - OP-RAMG-01 (SPADES assembly) (version 2) | ecosystem: Environmental > Aquatic > Thermal...
ATCAAAGGAGCGACTTGGAGAGGCAGGTACAGTACTTGACGCAGTACTGCTCCTCTAATGGGTATAGCGTTATTGATGTTTTAAGCGATATAGCGAGTGGTTTGAAGACTGATAGAAAGGGGCTATTGAAGCTCTTCAACTACATTATCAATAGGCAGGTGGACGTGGTTGTAGTAGCGTATAGGGATAGATTAACCAGGTTTGGCTTCGAATACCTAGAACATTTCTTCAAGCAGTTTGGTGTTAGAATCGAGGTTATGTTTGGCGAAGAACCCAAGAATGCTTACCAAGAGCTTGTAGAAGACTTAATAGAGATTATAACGTCTTTCGCTGGGAAGCTCTACGGGATGAGGAGTCACAAGAAGAAGAGGTTGGTTGAGGGCTTCAAAAAGTTGCTAGAAGAGGTTGAGAAGAGTGAGCGAAGTCATTAGAACAGTTGTTGTGCCGAGTGTTGAGCTTACTGAGAAGAAGTTTGAAGTATTTAGGGAGCTTGAAGAGCTCTACAGGCAGGCTCTCATAGAGCTCGTGGATTACGGTTTTAGAAACAGTGTTGTCTCCTTCACTAGGTTGAAGAGGGACAAGTATCGTGAGCTGCGCAGAAGATCCCCACAACTACCTAGCCACTATATCCATACTGCTTGCCAAGACGCTTCCACTAGGATTAAGAGCTTCAACAGGCTCAGGAAGAAGGGTTTGGCAAAGTCTGAAAAGCCTGAGGTCAGTAGGGTTAGTATTTGGCTAGACGATCACTTGTGGAGGCGTGTAGGATATACGACAATCCTCATTTACACTCACAGAGGATGGATACCAGTAGAGCTGGTGCCTCACAAGCTGTACTGGAGGTACATTAACAATGGATGGGCTCTGAGAACACAGCCAAAGGTAAAGATCGACTACAAGCACAAGAGACTGCTAATACACTTCGTGTTTGTCAAAACCACCAGCACTGGTGAAGACGGTGCTAAACGTGTTATTTCTGTTGACGTTAATGAGAATAACATAGCCGTCAAGGCTCTCGATAAAGTGTATATCCTTGAGACGGGCATTAAGAGGATTACCATTGGATACGCTAGATACAGAGAAGTTGTGCAGAGCGTTAAGGGCAATGGATATGTCGGTAGAGCTATTCATGGTAGGGAGCGCAAGAGGAAGAAAGATATTAGGTTGAAGATTGCGAACATAGTCGCCAACACTACTAAGAACATCAACGCTGTGGTTGTATTGGAGAAGCTCCCCAAGCAGTGCCCGAGGAACATGATTAAAGGCGTTGAAGACCCAGCACTAAGGCATAGGATATACCAAGCAGGCTTCAGAGGCGTGGTTAAAGCTATTGAGGAGGAGTGTCTGGAGAGAGGAGTCCCTGTGGCTAAGGTAGACCCGAGGAACACTTCATCTAAATGCCCATTCTGCAACTCTAAGCTGATGAGGGGCAATGCCCCGAGGCAACTCAAATGCCCTAGATGCGGGTTTAAAGCCGGAAGAGATGTAGTAGCCGTGTTGAACCTCGAGAAAAAGTACCTAACTTCCAAGGGGCCCGTGCCGTTAGCCCCAATGCCCAGTGAACCCACTCCAGAGGTAGCAGTGCTACCAGTGAAGGGGTGGGCGAGGAGAAAGTCCCTAGATGCAATAAATAAACATGAACTAGTAAGGATGAGCATCTAGGGACAAACGGTAGGTAGGGGTGCTTCGGGCTCTATATTACGGTAGCAGTAATCACCTTAAGTCCTAAAGCACGGGACAACAGCAGCGGACTACGGACGCAAAGAAAGTCACATAGTGGGGATCTCTGATTGTCTGCGGGTGACTGATTGTGGGCTGAGCGGATGTAGGGAGCTGAAGCCGCCTAGAAGAGGTCTCCCCACTTTAGAGTGGAAGAAGTTAGGCTAACACTATATGTCTGACTCTTACTTTGCTAGTACTTAGTCCGTTTTCCTCTAGGTACCTGACCAACGCACGTCTTATTATTTCCGAGCGGCTTACTCCTGTGTTTTTAGCTGCTGCGTCTAAGGCATTGAGTAGGGTCTCATCGATTTTTATTGATATCACCTTCAGCCTAGACACCAATACTTTCTCCTCTGCCCAAGCTTTTAATCACGTCTTCTTATGTTAATATGTACAGCTCTTTAAGTAGGAGTACATGTAGACAGATAATTTTATAAACTTTTACTAGTATTACTCTTGGAGGGTTCGTACATTCCCACGGTACACATATCGCTACCTGAGTCAACATATGAGGAGCTTAGGAGAGTCGCGATTAGCATGGGGATCCAGATAACGGACCTTATAAAGATGTACATAAAGTTAGGCCTCCAAGACTCCCTCATCTCAGGCGCGAAGAGCTCTGACTCGGACCTTAAAGAGGTAGTGAACAGGCTGATCTACATAGAGGGGAAGCTGATGTTACTAGATGAAACACTCAGGGAGACCATCAGGAGGCTGCAGGAAGTCGAGGAAAGAGTGAAAGAGCTTGAATCACCGATACCGCAGACAATAATTAAGAGAACTGGCGGCAAGCTTAAATAGCTAGTAGACCAAGACTGCATGGTCCTACCAAGCACCCCGTGTCTCGGGGATCGATGAAGTAGGAAGGGCCACCCCCGGCCCTTCTTAGCTTTAACTGTACTTCATAAGCTGTTGCTGACTCAACTTCCTTAATGTCCTTTGAGGTTGGTATTCATTTAATGAACTGGTTCTTGGATCGACATACTTAAATAGTGTTCCCTAGGTTTGTTAGTAGGAGGTGCCCTTGGACGTCGAGTCAAAGCTGAGGATGTTGTTGAGAAACACCGAGGAGGTGGTTACTGAGGAAGAGCTGAAGACGCTGCTTGAGTCCGGGGGTGGGAAAGGGTATCTAGGCTTTGAGCCAAGCGGGATCTTCCATATCGGTTGGCTTATTTGGGCCTACAAGTTCAAGGATCTCGTAGATGCTGGCTTCAGTATGATTCTGCTAGCCGCTACTTGGCACGCTTGGATTAACGACAAGCTCGGAGGGGACATAGAACTGATTAAGGCAGCTTCCCAGCATGTAGTTGACGTCCTCGGCGCGATAGGTCTTGAGGGGAGGTTCCAAGTTGTGTATGCTGACGAGCTTGTAGATAGCCAGAAATATTGGGGTACGCTCCTGAGGGCTGCTAAAGCGACTTCAATTGCTAGGGTTAGAAGGGCCCTGACGATAATGGGGAGGAAAGCTGATGAAGCTGAGTCAGACTTCTCAAAGCTTATCTACCCGTTAATGCAGGTCACGGACATATACGAGCTTGACGTTGACGTAGCTCTAGGGGGTATAGACCAGAGGAAGGCGCACATGCTTGCTAGGGACATAGCCGAGAAGCTTGGGAGGAAGAAGGTCGTCGCCATACACACTCCACTACTACCGTCTCTCCAGGGAACTACGAGGATGGATATTCGGGAGCTACCCAAGGACGAGTTCATGGCAGAGATAAAGATGAGTAAATCGAAGCCCGAGTCCGCGATATTCGTTACCGACTCAGATGAGGAGATAAAGAACAAGATATCGAGGGCTTACTGCCCACCGAGGGAAGTTGAGGGCAACCCAGTACTTGGAATAGCTAGGTACATTATCTTTAGGGGTGCAGAGATCGAGTTCACGGTAGATAGGCCCAGCAAGTACGGAGGTCCAACAACGTATTGGAGGTATGAGGACCTAGAGAGGGACTATGTCGACGGTAAGATACACCCTCTAGACCTTAAGAACGCTGTCGCAGATTACCTAACTAAGAAAGTAGTGGACCCTATAAGGAGGTATATAGCTAAGTCAGGACGAATTGAAATAGTGAGGAAAATATCTCTAGCCGTTACCAGATAAGTTCGGACTGCCGCCCAAACTGGGAAATACCTGCGAGCGGGATGCGGAAACCTACCTTGTCTCCGCCTCACGGTACTTATTTCAATAGTAGAGAGCGGTGATCTAGAAAACTCAAAAAATTCTAGTGTCTGAACCTCCTGGATAGCTTTTTAGCTAGGAGGGGAGAGTAGGTGGACCCTTGTCCTAGTTATGCTGTGGAGCTCGTCAGCCGTCGTGCTCAGCGTGTTCGTTTCTGCTCTAACAACGTCGTACACGTCCTTTACTATGTCTACGAACACGTCTACCGGTTGCAGGGGTAGGTTAATACCCCTGACCCAGTAATGCATGGGTATGACGATCTTAGGGTCAACAATCTTTATTACCTCGAAGGCCTCCCGAGGGTCTATTGTGAACGTTCCCCCGATAGGAACCATGAGAACGTCAATAGGCTTCAGGTCAGCAACTACCTTCTCATCAGGTACGTGTCCCAAGTCGCCTAGGTGGAGAACCCCTACACTCTCCACCTCGATTTTATAGGCAACTATTTCCCCCCTTCTCCTCCCTTTTACCTTGTCGTGATAGAACCTCACTCCCCTGGCTCTGTGTTTCCCACCTATGACGAATTCCCCCTCTTTCATTGAGTACCTCTCGGCACCGGGCTTCGCCACAGTGTTGTATGCGTTGTGGTCGAAGTGTTCGTGGGTTATCAGTACAGCGTCAGCTTTGAAGGACGGTGGCTTCATACCGATACTGTACCCGTCGTGGGGGTCTATAGCTATCGTATAGCCAGCTGAGTCCACTATCTCAAAGCAAGCATGACCGTGCCACCTAATCAACAACTTTTCCACCAACTCAGAATCTACCTAGAGCGGATATAAGCTAGATGCTGAGAAAGCTGCGTCCTTATAATAACCGCGGCACTGACCAAGTCTTGGTGGTCCGATGAAGCTAGGTCTCTACGTGATCCAGGCAATAGGTAGGTCGAGCTTCATGCTTGTAAACGTCAAGAACTTAGTAGTGAGCAGAAGATCTAGGTACCAGCAGATAGATGTAGTCGATACTGAGGAGTTCGGCCGGGCTCTAGTCCTCGACGGTCTGATCCAGAGCACTGAGGTAGACGAGTTCTACTATCATGAATCATTGGTCCACCCGGCGATGGTGCTCCACGAGAACCCGAGGAGGGTCTTAATCCTAGGGGGAGGTGAGGGGGCTACCCTAAGGGAGGTACTTAAGCATAAGCCAGTGGAGAAGGCCGTCATGGTGGATATAGATGAAGACGTCGTGAACATCGCTAGGGAGCACCTGAGGAGCTGGCACGAGGGGGCTTTCGACGACCCTAGGGCACAGGTCGTAATCGAAGATGGGAAGAAGTTCGTCGAGGAAATCGAAGATAAATTCGATGTCGTAATAATGGATCTGACAGATCCGTACGGTCCCGAAATAGCCCGCGAACTGTACAAGGAGGACTTCATCCGCAGGATCCATGAGATACTTAACGAGGGTGGTGTACTGTCAACGCAGGCGGGGACCTCCTTTTTCTACCCCACAGAGTACGGTGAGCTCTACCAAAGCATTTCAAGGATCTTTAGATATGTTGACTCGTTCTCCACTTGGATACCGTCATTCGGCTACGCATGCAACTTCATAGTGGCATCTAAGTCGAGAAGCTTGAGGAGCCTGAGCGAGCAGGAGGTAGACTCTGAGCTCAAGTTACGCAACGTTAGAACGAGATTCATCGATGGGAGGACCCTCAAGGCGTTGCTAGATGTACCTGAGTACCGGCGGATCCTTCCTCACCGATCAACCTCCTGAGCAAGTGGGTAAGCTCCAGCACGTTAGAAACATAGATGAGCTCGAAACCCCCGCTACACTTAACGTTCCAATCACCCAGAACGACAGGAAGTCCGACAACGCTGAACGCGCTGCAGTCCCATAGGCTGTCCCCCACATACATGGTCTCAGACAGCGGTATCCCGTACTTAGCCGCTATCCCAGCCACGACGTCCCCCTTCCTCAGCGGGTTCACTACCTCAATGCCGTATGGGGCTAGAACGCCGTTATTGTCGCATACGATCCTATTAGCGTGTACCTCCTCTATACCTAGGATGCTGGCAACCCTAGCCGCAAGCACGTCAATACCCGAACTAACGATAGCCACCCTTACGTTAGATCCCCTCAGAAAGTTGATCAGCTCCCAGACTCCCTCAGCGAGCTCCACGAACTTGAACGCCTCCTCGACCTCACGGCAGTACACGACCTTCCTAGCCCGGACTATCGCCTCAAGGTCGAGCCTCATCCAATCAGAATACGATATGACCCCCTCCTCAAACAACTTCGCGTAGTTAGCCTTCCTAACAGCCTCATAGCTACCGAAGAACCTGTGCAGGTACGCCCAGGAGGACCTCTCCTTAACTAAGACCCCGTCCAGGTCAAACACAGCCAAACGTATCCTGCGGGGCGACACTCACCTAACGCCCCTTGGGGAACCTCTAAAGAGCCTCACCCACTACATTGGTAAGACAAAACTTCATGCATTCATGCACACAATCTAAGTACTCCCTAGTACTAACAAGGAGGCTACACCTAGATGAACACTCATCCTCACACCTTGGCGCCCCGGTCACACCTGCGACCGAACCTCACCCTTCAGGATGGATATGAAGGAAAACTTATAAAACTGTGCTGTTTGCAAACAGCGGTTCATACCGTTTCTCGGTAGATGGTGGCTCACGGTCTTTCATATTCACTAATTTCAAGACTCCTCACCATCTACTTCTCAACGGTCTCCCCGAGCCCCCTCACCGCAGGGACTCACCGCTAGTCGCCTAGCGGCTCATAGCCCTACGGGTCTCGGAAACCCGGAGTCACCAATAAGTATATAAGCTACAAGAGCTTATAAATTTTCTTGGGGGATTCCCCAAATGACTTACATAACGCTCGCGTTTCCGTTTAATGTTTGTTGTGATGTTGCGAAGAGGTTTTTGTCTACTGCGTGGCTGTTCAAGATTGCTATACATAGGCTTCTTAGTGTTGCTAAGCAGTCTCCTATTCTCCCAGGTACTGATATTGGCTGGAAGAACACCTTTAGGAGAGTAGCCTACGAGATCATACCCAATAGGAGGTACGCTGATGGTGTTGTAACACTTGTTAGAAGTATCTATGAGTCGTGCAGGCAACTCGGGATAGATTTTAAGAGTGTCGAGCTTTCTAACTGGCTAATGTTTCAGCAGAGCGAGCTGGAGTATCCAGCAAAAAACATTACTCTCAAGCCAAGTTACGAGTTCCACGTAACAACAGTAGACTATAGCAAGAACACCTACAGAGATGTTGTAAAGCCTATTGTGCCAAAGAGCTACAAGCCCCTCCTAGAAGAGATTTTGGAGGAGAGGCAGAAGTACACGGGTAGAGTAGTTGTGAAGAACTATGGCATTAGAAAAGGTAATCTGTGGATTCGCGGAGAAGTGCAGATAACGGTACCGATAGACTTCTACTACAAGCACATGGTAAGATGCAGAGAACCTAAAGGTAGTCTCATAGGCGGTATAGATGTAAATGTAGATAGACTAAACCTAGCAGTAATTGATGAGAGAGGAAACCTACGGGACAGCAAAACCTTCTGGTTCTCAGAGGCAACGACTAGAGGGTTTTCAAGGAGGAGTGCTAGAAGCATTATAGGTGCGAAGATTCGTGAAATGCTTAGCTACGCCTATCACCACAGCGTTAAAACATTGTTTTTAGAGAACCCAGGTGTTCTAGGAAAGCTAAGGCTCCTATGGGTTAAGAATGGTGATAGAAAGCATGAGAGCTACAACTACAAGGTCTCAGTCTTCAGGAGCTCTGTCACCGAGATGATAGCGGTGAAGGCACCGCTATACGGTATAGAAGCTAAATACGTAGACCCAAAGGGGACAACAAGCTCTAAAGAACACGGTGAAGTCGCGGAAAGATGTGGGCTAGACAGACACGTCGCATCAGCATACCTAATAGCATTAAGAGGTCTCAGACATCAACGAATATAAGTGCTACAAGTGATTATGAAGATCGAAACAGCCCCTTCGTATCCGTGATTCAGACCTGTGGAGGAGGTTTCTCCCAGATGGGTCTTCCCTGAGAAGTCGGAGGGGCAAGCCAGTCTATTATGTCGTTGATCTTATCGGACGCTATGATTACTCTGATGGGACCTAGGGGCGACTCATCGTCATATGTTACTAGCGAGATGTGCCCTGCGTATGCCGCTTGTTTGTGTAGCTTCAGCTCGAGGCTGTTACCTCTCCGGTTCTTCAGCATGTAGCTCCTAGCAGCATCTAATATCCGCTCTTGCCTTAGAGCGGCATGCAGTCTCCTGAGGGAGTCTACACTGCTCGACTCACCGACGACTAGCTTATATAGCTCTGGGAGTTCGACTACCTTGAGCTCTACGTCGACTAAGTTTCTGACGGCCCTCGCAACCTTCTCCGGGTCCTCCGTTGGCCTAACCTCCGCCTCAACCCTGACCAGCAACATCCTCCATAGCCCTGCGAACCTTCTTTAGGGCCTCCCCACAGACGGAGGACAGTTCCTCCCCCTCGTTTACAATAACTACATCAGCTAACGCTATAACCGACCCGATGCCGAGCTCAAGCTCCTTCATATCCCTCCTCTGGAACTCGTTGTAGGTTCCCGGATCATCGCTCCTCCCCCTCACCCTAAGCCTAGAATATCTCGTCCTCGGAGACGAGTGTACAGCCACAACCAACGTAGGTGCTACAGTAGAGAACACCTTGACCTCCTCAAGGCTCCTAACCCCATCAACCACAACAACCCCATCGTAACTGGAGATGGCCCTAGCTACTTCCTTAGCTATCACGCCCGGACCATGAACCCTCCTCAACTCCTGCGCTAACTTCATAAGGTTTTCTGCCGTGGGCTCGAGCCCAGCCTCAGAAGCCTTAGCCCTAACGACGTCCCCCATGTTCACATAGAGGCCTAGCTCTTGGGCTATACACCTAGCTACTAAGGTCTTACCAGACCCGGGCATACCTGTAACGCAGACGATGAGCCTTACCAACGAATCACTTCCTCCCTGATTTCAGCGGAAAGCCCAATAAAAAAGCTCCGACAATCCTCTGTCCCTAGATGTGACCCTGAAAAACCATCTGACCTCCTCCCCGCCATGAATGGCGAGGCTTTCAGTTGTAACCGTTAGTTCTAGAACCTCCAGATCACTACGCTTTCAGCGTCCCAGCAACTTGAACCTTACGATCTTTACCTCCGTGGAGTCCGTCACAGCCTTTCCATATATCTCCCTGAGCTTAGCTACTAACTCTTCCCTACTATCAAAGCCGTCTAGCTTAGCGTCCTCCTCAGTTAGCTGGGACACCTTCTTAACTTCAACCCCAGTCACCACAGCGACCCCGACGTACTTCCTCCCCGCTACTATGTCCACTACATCACCCACTCTCACCGGGCTGTTCAACCTGACCGTCGATACCTTTCTACCTAGAGATATGCTCTCCCAGTATTCCTCCTTGAATACCAGCCTCCTACGCCTAACCATCACGAACCCTTTGATTAACTAGGAAAATAAGCTTAGGCAGCTACTGCTGCCCTGAGGGACTATATCTTAATCCCTCGCTGAACGCCCTCAGCGATGTTTCGAGCCACTTGCTCGGCACTACCTCACTGATCGCCCTTCTCACCGATGTCTCGGTGAGGAGCCCTGAAATCCCTTGGAATACTCCGAGTATTACCATGTTAGCTGCTCTAGGGTTTCCAACATCTCTCGCCATCTTCGAGGCCGGTACGATGACGGTCTTTGAGACCTTCATCAGTTCCTTGCTCAGCTCATCTACCCTGAGAACCCTCTTTTCGAGGCTGGCTGAAATGGGGATCTTCAGGGTGTCAGCTACTATCGCTATTCCACTACTTCTCAGTAGGGGTAATGCCCTCACAGACTCGACTAGTTCCAAGCCGAGTAGGAAGTCGGCTTCCCCTACTGAGAAAGTTGGTGAAAGCACCTTCCTACCTATCCTCACGTAGCTGATAACAGACCCAAACCTCTGGGACATACCGAGAGTCTCACCTGTCCTAACGGAGTGGCCGTCAAGTACCGCGGCAACTGCTAGGATTCTAGATAGGGTCAGACCTCCTTGTCCACCCACGGAAGCTACTGCTATGTTAACGACCTTACTCACTGCCGACCACCTCAATGGCCCCGTAAGGGCAGAACCTAGCACAGAGACCGCACCCAGCGCAGTCATCGCTTGAAATGACGACTTTCTCACCATTATAAGACATCGCCGGGCAGCCAGTCACCCTGATGCATGCTAGGCAACCAGTGCACTTATCCTCGACGACTCGGTATCTCCGCACACTCCTAGATCTAGCCTCTAAGAGGGCACATGGGTGTTTACTGACCAAGACCTTCACCCCGGGTTGTCTAATGAGTCTCTCAAACGCGCTCACCATCCTGTCTACGTCGTACGGATCTACTACCTCCACATGATCCACACCTATTGCCCTCAGTAAGTCCTCTATCGCAACAGGCTTTGCTCTCCTACCAGACTCTAGAGCAGGCCATGCTGGAGTTGACTGATGCCCGGTCATAGCTACGACAGAGTTATCAGCTACAACGACGAGTATATCGACCCTCTTGTGGACGGCCTCTATCAACGGCTGTATCCCTGCGTGGTAGAAGGTGGAGTCACCTATAACAGCTATCACAGGCCCCTCGAAGCCCGCTACCTTGGCCCCCATAGCCATAGATATGGATGCACCCATGGAGTGCTCTGTCCATATAGCCTCCAACGGTGGTTGGGAGGCTAGGGCGTAGCAACCGATGTCCCCGAAAACAGGGACCTCACCCCGCTTGTACCCGGCCTTAGAGACGCCGATCAGCATAGCTACGTACATGCTCCTATGGGGACAACCGGGGCACATAGGGGGCGGCCTTGAGGGCACTCCCGGGATCGGCTTAGACTGGGTCTCTTTGGGAGTGCCGCTAGGAGCTCCCGACACTAGCGACGCTATAGCTTCCCTAACTAACCCTCTGTTCAGCTCCCCTTCCAGAGGGATATGCCCGGAGACCTTCCCGAAGACCCGTGTACTCACCCCGAGCTCGCTCAGCAGGCTCTTCACAACTAACTCCAAGTAAGGATCCAGTTCCTCTATTACGAGAACGTCGGTGCAGCCCTCTACGGCCTCAGCAAGGAACCTTCTAGGTGGAGGGAATAGGAGGCTGAGCTTGACCACCCTGGCCTCAACACCTACTTCATCAACCACCTCCCTAACATAGTTGTAGGCTGACCCCTCCGTAACGATGCAGAACCTTCCGGAACCCTCCACAATATTCCTGACACGTGAGACTCTGTCAAATACCTCCTCAGCTATGTTTAGCTGCTTATCGAGCCACCTATGCCTCTCCAAGTTCCATGCCATCCCGGCCCTCACGAATCTTGGGACATCCTTGCGGAACCCTGAGACCCTCTTCGGCGGTCTCACCTGCCCCAGCAGAACCTCACCTACAGTGTGGTTCACTCTAGTAGTTGTCCTAAGTATGACCGGCAGCTTGAGCTCCTCGCTCATGTCGAACGCTGAGACTGCTAGGTCCTTAGCCTCTTGAGGACTTGAAGGAGTGACTACAGGTAGCTTAGCTAGGAACCCAAGCCACCTATTGTCCTGCTCAGTCTGCGTCGTATGCGGTCCAGGGTCGTCGGCTACGAGAACAACTAGCCCTCCCTCAACACCACCATAAGCTGATGAAACCATCGGATCTAGGGCTACAGACGCTCCAGGAGCCTTCATGGTCGCAGCAGCCCTAGCACCCACTATAGCTGCCCCGTAGGCTATCTCGAAGGCTACCCTCTCATTCACAGCCCACTCCACGTAGATCTCGGAGCTAACGCCGTACTCGTGGAGAGATGCTATCACCTCACTCGAGGGCGTACCCGGATAACCCACAACCACTGAAACCCCTGCTTCCACAAAGCCCCTAGCTATGGCTTCGTTCCCCATGAGGGCTGTCTTCACCCCCTCAGGGGCCTTCAAAGGGTTGAACATACCCTGAACTCCACGAGCCCTATGATCACGAAGATAAAAACCACCATGAAGAAGGTCACGCTAGCGGTATTTCCCTGACAGTCCGACTCACTCAGCGAGATTAGCCCAATCACGGCTCATTGCCATCGCCACTCATCATCCCAAATTATCATACACAGGCCATTAATTAGTTTAATGTGCTGGAACCACATCAAGATCGTTTACAGCTGAAAGCCTCACCTTTTAAGGCAGGGATGAAGAGAAAAGACTTGTAGACTTTCTTTGTTAATTGTCCTCGGTGATGAATGCTTAGACCCTGTGAGCCGCTGGCGATGATTGCTAACCCAATAACCCCGGGAGGGGTAGGGGTGATGGGCAGGAGACCCAGCCCGGGATCAAACCCTCAGGGAGGGGATGTAGCCCCGAACCTCCCCGCACTAGCAGGAACCCTCGCCACTCATGGCGGGGAGGAGGTCAGGGTCCCTCGCAACTCATGGTTTGACACAGGCCTTATAAGTTCTCACGAAGCTTGCAGTAACTGGCGATGGCTGGCTGATAAGAAGCGGGAGCCCTCTGGACGTAGCTGTAGGTATGGTGTACTACTCAAGACCTGAGGTCTACTTAGGGGATGTTGTTCGGGCTTCCCTAAGCTCTGGGACGTTCAAGGTGTATGAGGAGATCTACGGTCTCGGGGTGGCTAAGCCCTCAGGTGGTAGTTGCCCAGCCTTCCGTTGCCCACCTGGGCAGAGGATGGTGGCTGTTCTCTGCAAGAGAGGTCTCAGCACGTTGGAAGCGTCGTGGATCCTCGAAAGGCTCGGGGTGAGAGTGACCTACTGGGGAATTAAAGATGCTGAAGCTTTATCGTGTCAGTTTGTCATCGTGAAGTGCCTTAGGGGGATTACCCTAGATCGTCCGGTGTCCAGGGAGCTTTGCTTGTACCCCTTAGGTGATGTCGGTGTGGATCTCATACCGCGGAAGCACCAGCTATCAGGTAACCTCTTCGAGGTCGTGCTTAGGCATTCTACAGTTGATCCATCTCCCATCCTCCAACATATCGAGCTCTCGGCAAGGTTAAGCTACCTTAACTACTTCGGCTACCAGAGATTCGGAACCGTTAGACCTATCAGCCACCTAGTGGGGAAAGCTATTGCCGTAGGGGACTACTTGGAAGCGTTGAACATACTGATAGGTTTCCGCTCTGATTTTGAGTCACCTACTGCTAGCACCGCAAGGAAGCTGTTTTCAGAGGGGGACTTTGAGGGAGCACTAAGGACGTTCCCTAGGAGATTCATTATAGAGAGGTCTGTGCTGAGAAAGTACATTGAGACGGCAGATCCTAGGAGGGCCATCCTTCAAGGGCTTCCTAGAGGGATGGTCAGGTTCTTCGTAGAGGCCTATCAGTCATACCTCTTCAACAGGGCCCTCAGCAGTATGGGAGAGGCTATGGGTAGCGTTGATGATGTAGGTACTAAGTGCGAGGTATTGGAGCTTCCTAGACCAGGTCTTTCATTGGATAGCTGCAGCAAGTTCTCTCAGCAGGTGCTACAAGAAGACCTAGCAACTAGGCAGAACATAGACAAATCCATGTTCGTCAGAACCTTCAGGGAGACAGTGTTCAGACCTAAGGACATCGAGGTGAAAGCATCCCCAAACACTATAGAGCTTCACTTCAAGCTTAGTAGGGGATGCTACGCTACTGTTTATCTAAGGGAACTCCTAAGAGAGAACCTCCATATCGGTAGCTAGCACCGGGGAGCTCATTGCCCTACAACTGAAAAGCCCCGCCCTGAAGGGCCGGAGGTTCCCCTCATCTATTTGGGGGTACATCTGTAACTTATTAATATGTGTCCCTCGGAGTCTCTAGAGGGTGGGAGGATGGGGGATGAGCTGCTTATGGGGTTAAAGCTTGCTGATGTTCGGGCTGGGGATCTTGGAATGATGTTCCGGAGGGTCGTTACTCGCAGAGTATTGCGGTCCCAGTCGCTCCACCTACATCACGGGGTCAGTGAGTGTCGTCAGGTCATCCCATGGAGATTCCTACTCGGGGTTTATAACCTTGAGTGTGTGTGAGGTATGCTGGTCTGCTGAGGCTAAATACGAGTGCAGTATCTGCAAGAGGAAGGTGTGCCCAGCTCACTACATCGCCGAGAGGGGGATCTGCTCCATATGCTACGAAAACCTCTGCTCCATATGTAAGGAGAAGATTGCTGTGGATAGTTGCGTCATCTGCGGTAGGCTGGTTTGCCGTGGATGCTCGGTGGAGCTACAGCCAGGGATCCGGGTATGTAAGGAGTGCTATGCCAACATAGATAGGATACTGCAGGAAAAGCCCGAGTTAGGCTACATTTCCAAGTTTCTACGAAGGGAAAGAGAAAAGCGAGTAACAACCTAATATAGTCCGCACTCTAAGATCTTGGGGACCTATGTGCGGTTAGTTCCGCTAGTCGAACTACATAGGAGTGCCGGAGGGAACCTCGGAGAGTTCGGTGGGTGGATCACCTCCCTCGACTTCGGAGACCCAGTCGGGGAGCATATGTCTGTTAGGACTTCAGTAGCTTTCTTCGATGTCAGCCATATGGGGCGATTCATCCTTAAAGGGAATAGGGTAGTTGAGTTCCTTCAGAGGGTTGTGAGTAAGGATGTCAGTAAGGTTCCTGAGGGGTCTATGAGCGGGCCCGTTCTTCTGCTAAATGAGGGAGGTGGTATAATAGATGATGTTATGCTGTACCGTGTGAGGGGGGACTTATGGTACGCCGTTGTTAATGCTCCCAATATCGATAAGGACTTATCCTGGCTCAATAAGTGGAGGGCTGAGCTCGGCTACACTGATGTTGAGATAGAGAACGTGACCGAGAAGAGTGTCCTGATAGCTATTCAGGGACCTAAAGCCCTCGAGGTTATGGAGTCTCTTGGGGTCGGCTTTGCCAGTAAGTTGAGGATTCTTCAGTTCGTAACTGATGTCGAGCTACTTGGGGATAAAGCTGTCCTCGTTAGTAGGTCTGGCTGGACGGGGGAGGAAGTCAGATCATACGGCTATGAGGTTTGGTGCTCGGTCGAGCTCGGCTCCAAACTATTTAAGAGGTTAGTTGAGGCTGGCGTGAGACCTGCCGGTCTGATAGCTAGGGATATTCTGAGGTTGGAGGCCGGTTACATGCTCTCAGGTGTTGACTTCAACGAGGTTACGAGCCCTGTGGAGGCTAGGTACTGGATGGCTTTCGATATTGAGAAAGTGGGGTATGTAGGGTCTGAGGCTGCCAGGAGGAAGTATATTGACGGAGTAGATAGAATACGGGTAGGGCTCAGATTTAAGAAAGGTGACAGGTTTATCCCAAGGCACGGAGATCCGGTGATGGTGGGGGAGAAGGAAGTTGGCTACGTAACTAGCGGAGCATTCTCGAACTACCTAGGGCGGGCTATCGCGATGGCATACGTCAGTACTCGCCACGCATATGTTGGCGGGACTGTACATGTGAAGAGTAGGAACAGGCTTTTCGAAGCTAAAATAGTTGAACCGCCGTTTATAGCTGGGTGAGGTCTGTGGTAGTAGTTAAGACCAAAATAGGAGAGTACCTAGTTAAAGAAGCCCTTCTATACACCGACACCGACGAGTGGGTCCAAGTGGTTGGGGACTTAATTGTTGTAGGTATAACAGACTACGCCCAGAAAAAGCTGAGGCATGTTGTGAACGTCGAGCTCCCTGAAGCAGGTAGAGAAGTGAAGAGGGGCGAGGTCATAGCTACATTAGAGTCCGTCAAAGCCATAGCAGACATATACACACCCGTCGACGGTACTATAGTGGAGGTAAACGATAGGCTCACAACATCCCCTGACCTGATAAATAAGGATCCATACGGCAACGGGTGGGTAGCTAAGATCAAGGTCTCGGGGACTCTCCCCAAGCTCCTGACCCCAGATGAGTACGTTAAGTCCATAGAGAAAAGGGAGGGAGTCAGCTGATCTATGTGTTCGACTAGGCTTTCACTGCCTCCAAGGATTAAGATTTTGGAGGCTTTAGGGGCCTTAGCTGACGGGAGGGTTAAAGAGGAGGGCGAGAACTTTTTTAGTGTTGTATCTTCTGACGGTTCGAGGACCTATAGGGTCTATGTAGAGAAGGTGGGGCAGAGAGAGTTCCGAGCATGCAGCACAGACAACGGAACTGTATATAGGGGGTACGTGGGGTATCCAATAATATCCGCGATGATGTTGCTAGGCCACCTAGAGAGAAATCTTGAGGTAGAGAAAGCACTGTCCGGCATTCCCTGGAGGAAGCTTAACGAGACCTTGAAGAGGTATGCTCTCGTCGAAAACGAGGTTATGAAGACTGTGTCTTCGAGAGGTGTCAGCCCCAAATCTGTTTACGCTGTCGTATCTAAGGTCATGTCCGAGCTCGGAAAACTTGTTATAACCTTAGATGAGAAGGTCTGTGGTGCTGATGTCGCTAAAGAGGAAGGTGTTGATTAAGGGAGGTCTGAACTACATCTTAGACCTCTACTCGCAGTTCAAGCTCGAGATACTTTCCTATAATGAGAAGATAAAGGACACCGGTTACTACGTGAAGCCCATGCACATAGCCTACAAGAACAGTGATAGCGGGAAAGTGAAGTACATATACTTCGGCCGCTACTGGTACAGGGTAATCAAGCGAAACGATAGGTTGGTTTGGGTATACGTGGGAAAGGATAAACCCGAGCCCTCACTACCCGAGCCACCTCCTAACCCCTTTGAGAGGGTATCAATAGCTGTAGTAAACGATAGCGACATAGAAGTCGGTCTAGACAGCCTAGAGCTACTAGCGAACATCGAGAAACACACGAATAAGTCCGGGGTCTTCGTTAAAGCCCTCGATGAAGCCCAGAGAAGTAAGCGGAGCTAGTCCTGTTCGAGGTCGCCTCATTAATCCCTTACTCTTCAGTTACGTTGTCTACTGAGTCTAGTGGAATGTACGTTAAGCCGTAGCTTCTGATCCTAGTGATAAGTTTCTTTACTGTTCTAGAGACATCGTCGCGGTTCATCGCCTCATCTAATGTGAACCACCTCGCATCCAAAGCGTCCCCACTTGCCGAGATGTTGCCTCGCACTGAGTTGCCGTCAAAAAGTATATCTAGTATGAGGTAGTGGTACTTGACCCTAGCGGCACGATCCAGCACCACGTTGTTCAGCACCCAGAGCACTCCGATAGGCTCAGCGTCGAGCCCTGTCTCCTCTTTAAGCTCCCTCCGAGCCGCATCACACAGCCTCTCACCGGGCTCTACCACGCCACCCGGCAGCGACCACTTCCCAACAGCAGGAGGGTAACCCCTTCTTATTAAAAGTATCGCACTCTCCCTAAGTAGAACCGCGGCCACAGCCGCTATAGCATGCTGAGGATACTCCCTCATACGTACCCCAGAAATAGCTTCAGATAAGAAAATCTTAACCTCAACAGTCCAAGACTTCGAGCCGACCAGAGAAGATAGAACTCGCTGTTTCTCGGTAGATTTCAACACAGAACCTCAGATAGTTTATGGAGCTGACTCGTCAGGTACGTGCCTTCAGGGCGGGGAAAGGTCGCTGACCTCCTCCCCGCCATGAATGGCGAGGCTTTCAGTTGTAAAGAAGTTTTTATTGTGAGATCTCAGGTTATTTTTGGAGACTGCTAGATGTCCTCGGATCCTTTTGAACGATACGAATCTGTTGATAGTTCCGATATTGTTGAGTGGGCGCTTAGTGAGAGTAGGAGATGCGTTGAGAGCTTGAAACCTGTGAGCGACCTAGTGTACGAGAGAGCTGTTAGGTACTATACCCTACCCATGGTCTACAATGTAAAAAAGAATGGTGCCGGTATGTTCTTTATCAGGAAGGACTCGCGCTACACTATCAACATGAAAAGAAATGATGAGCTGGTGGTGTTAGTAGACGGCGGGAACCTCGGTGAAGACGCAGTCATCCATGATTATTACCTAGATAGGGAAGGAAAGCTGCTAGCCTACTTCTACACCCTTAAGGGCGCTGATGTGGGGGAACTAGTCGTTTTAGATGTTAGGAGTATGGAAGCTGTCGATAGGATCCGGGGAAGCATATCGGACGTTGTGATACTTGAGGACGGCTCGTTCTATTACTCCAAGTTCTTCAGGAGCGGTTCATGCCCAGACGGAGTTGAAGCACCCTGCGAGAGGGTTTTCCTAAGGGAGGGTGGGGATGACGAGCTAGTCTTCGGTAAAGGGTTACCAAAGAACTTCTTCATAACACTGACTAGGTCGACTGACGGCCAGAAAGCCCTGCTGAACGTAAGTTACGGGTGGACCAGTAACACCCTGTACGCTGGACCTATAGATGACCCGACTAGGTGGGTTAAAACACTAGACGGCGGGTTCAGAGCCTGGTTCGTGGATGCGGTAAGGGATAGCTACATAGTCGCCGCATACGACCGCGGGGGCCTCGGGAGGATCCTGCTCCTACCTGATGGGGAGCCGCGGGAGTTAGTACCGGAGCAGGGAGCCGCGCTCCAGGATGCTATGCTCGTCGGGAACTACATAGTAGTGTCCTACCTAATGAACGCATCTTCGCATGTTAAGGTGTTCGACCTTAACGGTAGGTTCGTCCAGGAGATAAGGTTCCCTGAACCAGCTAGCATCGCTAGGATGAGGTCGAGTGGTGATAGTGGGCTGATCGAGGTGAGGTACTTCGCTAAGCCCTACGAGGTCGTAGAGGTAAGTCCTTCTAGCGAAGTCGTCACACTCAGGAAGATCCTAGAGCACCCGAAGGTCGTGAACGCTGAGGTCAGTGAGGGGTTCGCGGTGTCGCATGATGGGACAAAGATCCACTACTTCTGGATAAGGAGCTCGGGTGGGTCTAGGCGTGCCGTCATCTACGGTTACGGGGGGTTCAACATAGCTCTCACCCCCAACTTCTTGCCCTGGATCCCAATATTCCTGGACTTCGGGGTTGATGTGGTAGTAGCGAACCTGAGGGGTGGCTCTGAGTACGGTGAGGAGTGGCATAGGGCTGGCATGCGGGATAGAAAGATTAACGTCTTCTATGACTACATAGCTGTCGCCGAGGTATTCAGATCCGCAGGTTACAGAGTTGCCGGCATGGGTAGGAGCAATGGAGGTCTACTCATCGGTGCTGTGATCACTATGAGGCCAGACCTACTTTGCGCTGCCGCGATCGGTTACCCAGTCCTCGACATGCTTAAGTACCACAAGCTGTACATAGGGGCTGCCTGGATCCCAGAGTACGGAGACCCTGAGAACCTAGCCGATAGGGAGTACCTACTCAGGTACTCACCCTACCATAATCTCAGAGAGGGCGTAAAGTACCCTCCAACCATCATATATACCGGGCTCCACGACGACAGAGTACACCCAGCGCATGCTTTGAAGTTCTACGCGAAGCTAGTTAGCTACGGGAACGAGGCATGCCTGAGACTAGAGACAGCCTCAGGACATGCCGGGTCGTCGCCAGAAGTATTGGCTAGGGAGATGGCGGACGTAATATCCTTCCTACTTAAGCACATAGGTAGCTGAGGTTTCCTACTGGGACTGAGAAGCGGATCTCAGTTGCAGCAATCGAAGGCCCCGTCCTTTAGAGCGAGGAGAGGTTGGATCATGTTTTAGCTCACTAACTATTTATTGCTATGCTTCAATCCTGTTTGGCGGTGGTCTTGGTTGGACTCTGTTACGCCGCCTGAGAAGTTCTTCGGCTTTAAGATAGGGGATGATAGGAAGCTCGCACGCTGGGATAAGATCGTCGAGTACTTCAAGTTAGTGGCTTCAGAGTCGAACAGGGTCATCGTTGAGGAGGTAGGTAAGACCACTGAGGGTAACCCGTTCGTGGTGGCCTACATATCGTCCCCCGAGAACCTCGCTAGACTCGATGAGATCAGGAGGATCTCGTGTGCCTTAGCTAACCCGGACACTCTCCCAGACCCCGAAGAGGTTGAGAAACTAGTTGAGAGGGGTAGGGCTGTAGTGGTCGTTACGAACAGCATGCACTCCACTGAGGTTGGGGGTACCCAGATGTCTATAGAGCTTCTATACAAGCTGGCGACCTCAGACGACCCCGAGGTCGCTGAGATACTCAGGGAGGTAGTCGTGATTCTAGTGCCTTCACAGAACCCCGACGGTCAGATAACCGTCGTGGACTGGTACTACAAGACCCTGGACACGGAGTACGAGGGGACGTCCCCGCCGTGGCTTTACCACAAGTACTGCGGACATGATAACAACAGGGATGCTTATGCCCTCAACCTCGTTGAGAGCCAGTACATTGCTAAGATAGCGTATAGGGAGTGGTGTCCCCAGGTCTACGTAGACAACCACCAGATGGGTTCGTACGGGGCTAGAATATTTGTGTCCCCGGAGATGGATCCGATATACCCTGAGGTGGACCCGCTAGTATGGAGGGAGACCCAGCTCCTCGGTTACTCAGCCGCTATGAGGCTCGAGAAGGAAGGGATCAAGGGGGTGGAGACGGGTGCCCCCTACACGCCGGACTTCATCTCAGCGTTCCAGACCATAGCGTACACAATGAACATCGTTGGGATACTGACCGAGTCGGCCTCCGTAAAGATTGCGACACCTATCTTCGTCGACCCCCACCAGCTTAAGGGGTATGGTAGGGGTAGGCTCTCCGATAGACCCTACATGAACTACCCGAATCCTTGGAGAGGGGGTTGGTGGAGGCTCTCGGATATAGTTAGGCAGCAGCTGGTAGCCACGATGGCCGTGCTCTCCACTGTAGCTAAGAACAGGAAGGACTTCCTGAGAAACATGTATCTCAAGGCCCTCAGAAACGTTGAGAGAGGCAGGTCCGAACCTCCCTACGCGTTCCTGATCCCCCGGGAGCAGCATGACCACCTAACAGCCCTCAAGCTCGTGGACATACTACTCAAGCTAGGTGTTAAAGTATATGAGTCGATCGAGCCCATCACAGTCGGCATGGCTACCTACCCCGCCGGGGCGTTCGTCGTCCCTACTTCACAGCCGAGGAGGGCCCTAGTTAAGAAGCTTCTCGATAGGTACCTATACCCGGACGATGAGACCACTAGGGATAGGGAAGGGAAGCCCCTGAGACCTTACGACATAGCTACAGACACCCTAGCGGAGTTCATGGGTGTTACAGTTGTGAGGGCTGACGAACCGGTCTCCACTAGCTTGAGGCCCATCAAGGAAGTTCCCAAGCCGAGGTCCGTGGTTGGTGAGGGTGACTACTATGTCCTTGATCCTAGGCTTAACGACACGTACTACGTAGTCAACAAGGTGTTGGTGAAGGGAGGTGAGGTTTACAGGGCATTCGAGCCCCTAACACTAGGCGATGTAAGGCTGCCCCCAGGTGCGTTCTTAGTGCGTAAGGAGCTTGAGACGGCTAAGATCTTGACTGAGGCTGCTGGGGAGAGGGGTGTCCCAGTATACGGGGTAAAGGAGCTCCCACCAGTTAAGATGTTCCGTGTCGGGATTGCTAGGGTGGGTGTCTATGAGAGGTATTACGGCGGTAACATGGAGGGAGGGTGGGTGAGGTACGTCCTCGACACGTTCGCGTTCCCGTATGTGGAGCTTAGGGACGAGCCGATAAAGGCAGGTAAGATCTCGGAGGTAGTGGATGTCGTGGTGTTCCCATCGGACCCGCTACCGTACCTAACTGGTGAGAACATCGAGGAGGAGCTCAGTAAGAGGATTGGGAGACCGGTTAAGCTACCTCCCTACCCACCTGAATACAGGAGCGGGTTCGGTAAGGAGGGTATCGAGAAGCTGAAGACTTTTGTAGAGAACGGCGGTACTGTCGTCACTATGGGGGACTCCGTCGAGCTCCTGACGAAGGGCTTCACACTGCCGCTGAAGGATGTAAGTGAGGACATTAAGGACCCGAGGCAGTTCTTCTGCCCAGGCTCTACACTTAAGATCCTAGTCGATGTGGAGCACCCTCTAGGCTTCGGGATGCCTAGGAAAGCTCTAGCGCTCTTCTTAAACAGGCCCGTGCTCGAGGTGATCCCATCACACACGAACGAGAAGTTCAAGGTAGTGGCTAGGTTCCCTGAGAGAGACATACTGCAGAGCGGTTGGCTCGTAGGGGAGGAGATACTCAGCAGGAAGCCCGCAATACTAGAAGCGGAGCTCGGAAAAGGGAAGGCGGTTGCCTACGCCTTCAGGCCGGTATTCAGAGCCCAGACCCACGGAACGTATAAAGCCTTCTTCAACGCGCTGTACAGGTATTACTAAGAGATCATGAAGATGCTCACTAGCAAACCGTTTGTCCCTAGATGCTCATTCTCATCAGTTCATGTTTATTTGTTGCATCTAGGGACTTTCTCCTCGCCCACCCCTTCACTGGTAGCACTGCTACCTCTAGGGCAGGTTCATCGGGCATCGGGGTGGACGGCACGCACCCCTCTGGAGCTGCCACACCGGTTTATCGGGGCACAGCCCCTCATCCACACCAACAA
>Ga0078972_1008173_pt1 | contig 22239 bp, 19 predicted proteins | sample YelNatPaOPGAMG01_FD_67568 | JGI IMG/M metagenome (GOLD analysis project Ga0078972, IMG submission 67568) | Hot spring thermophilic microbial communities from Obsidian Pool, Yellowstone National Park, USA - OP-RAMG-01 (SPADES assembly) (version 2) | ecosystem: Environmental > Aquatic > Thermal...
CCCCCTGACAGCCGCCAAAGGTCAACCTTTGTCATTTCGAGGGAGCGAGTCTCGAACGAAGTGAGAGGCTGCGACTGAGAAATCTTGGTTTTCTCACCAGGATTTCTCGCTTCGCTCGAAATGACAGGGACAATGCATTCAAAACGACAGGGACCATGCATTCGAAATGACCAGCGCCTCATTGAATTCGTGATTACTTTCGAGAACAGGTCTAAATGTCGCCAATTATAAAAACTGACTTGGGCTAATCCTGCTGTGGGCCTACGAAGACGACCTGATCTTCCGATGTGATTCCAGTGGCCTTGTGCACAAGCCGTATGCGATATTTTCCCGGCGCAAGCACGAGACGACCGTGGTACGTACCTTTGCCATCCGTGACGATTTCCCCGTAATCCCGCCAGGGGCTCTGAGATATCTGCACAGTGACCCGCGAGTTGGGGAGTTCGGGAAAACTTCCGTGAAAGACCACTGTTTCCCCTGCAACAATGGCAGCCAAGGCTAGCGGCCGCTCCTGACGATCCAGAGGCAAATCATGACGTCTGACGATACGTTCATACAGGGCGTCGGACAGCCTTCGATCGTACCGCATCGAGCTCGCTTGATAGGGCGCAGAAAATGGATTCTTTCCTGCCATCAAAGCTGCCCAGTCAAAGGTGAGGGAAAGGGCGCCGTCTATACGGAAGTAATCGCCAGAGAACTGCTCACGACCCTTTTCAAGGGAGGCCAGAAATAATCCGTTGCGAGTATTGGCTTGAAGACCGCATCGGTACCCTTGCACGTTGGTGGCAGCGCCGTAGTAGGAATTGGCCTGCGCGGTGAGTCTGAAATCAAGGGCGTCGGTAAAGGCGGGCAGCAAAACGGACAGAGAGGCATCCGCTCCCGTAGGAAGCGATTCTTCAATCATGTGACGCCGGTTGTGAGACACCAGCCGCCGTTGATTCACTGGAAAATATGCATTGATGCGAAGCGAAACGTCTGAATGGCGCCCCGGGAGCAACGACAACTCGAGCCCCATCCCCGCCTGCTTGAGGAAATCCTGGTGAAGCCGGCGCGAACGTTTCCAATCGTGAAACGCGTAGAAGCCCACAAGCGCATCGGATGTAATCAAGCGTCGAATTCCTGCGGTGAGCGAGAACGTCTCGTCTGATCTCGTCAAATTCAGCCTTGGACATACAAAGACGCTCTTGTCTGACCACGCCTTTATGGGAAGAAAATATTCCGCTCGCATTGTCGGCAGCCCCTCCCATTGGTCGTAGCCCGCGCTGAGGTCCAACCCCTTTTGTACTGGACTCGGAAGAACCAGGTTCAACCATTGATGCAGGGTAGGGCTTATGTAGGAATCAGGCACAGCCCCCTGCTGGTTCTTGGCAAGGTCGCTGGAAGACTTCGAGAGGTATTGGAGAGGTATGACCTGATCAGATTCGAGTTTTGGGAGGGGATATGCAGCGCATAGCGCTGCTGGGGGCGCGCAGAGGAGGAGCAGGACAAGCGCGTGAGCGGCGGAGAGTATATTAAATGTGATGGTTGAATTTTTCATCTTAATAGTTTGTAAATAAATCACTTTTTATTCTGATATATCATTCAAGCCGCTCTGTCAAGCGCATATTTCCCCTCCCCCGCGAGTTCCCAGAGGAACCATTCGTAGGGAGATCGACTCGTGGGCAGCGTTTGTTCACCAAGGTGAAAACGTATCCTTTCAATGCGTCGCCCCTGATCCCCATTATTACGGCTCTGATCAAAGGCTTTTATCATCGCGTGTCTTGGCGTTGTATGGTTTGCCAAGTCTGGGTACTGAAAAACTTGACACTCCTGGCAGTGAATATTAGGATGAGACGATAGTCGCGTCGTAGTGGTGGCGTTTCCTCCAGGGCAGTGCTAAGGTACTGCGAGAGTCGAATTCGCAACAAAATTCTGCAGCGCCGATGCTGGAAAAGAACGAAAGGTGGAACAGCCGTGAAAGAACTATTGTCGGGAAATGAAGCAATAGCGCGCGGGGCTTATGAATATGGGGTACGGCTTGCATCAGCCTACCCTGGCACCCCGAGTACGGAGATTCTTGAATACATTGGAGACCGCTATCCGGAGATCAAAGCGGGCTGGGCGCCTAATGAGAAGGTGGCGGTGGAGGTTGCGGCCGGGGCTTGTTACGGCGGGTCGAGAGCCATGGCGATCATGAAGCATGTCGGCCTTAATGTCGCTGCGGATCCTTTCATGACCTTGTCGTACACAGGCGTAAATGGTGGGCTGGTGATTGTGGTCTGCGACGATCCGGAGATGCACTCATCTCAGAATGAACAAGATTCCCGCAATTATGCGAAGTTCGCCAAAGTGCCCTGCCTCGAACCCTCTGACAGTCAGGAGGCCAAGGACTTGCTCGGTGAAGGGCTTAGGATCAGCGAGGAATTCGACACACCGGTGCTGTTAAGGAGCATGACGCGGATATCGCACTCGATGTCACTGGTCGAGACCAAGAAAAGGATGGAGGGTCCCAAGGAGCCGGGGTTGAAGAAGGATCCCATGAAATTCGTGATGCTGCCTGCCATGGCTCGGAAGCGGCATCCGGTGGTAGAGCAGCGGCTTGTGGAGCTGAAGGCTTTTTCGGAGACGTTTCCATACAATCAAATTGTGATGGGCGATCCTTCCATAGGGATTATTGCGTCTGGTGTAAATTATCAGTATGCTCGAGAGGTTATGCCAGAAGCCTCGTTTCTGAAATTGGGTATGGTATGGCCTCTGCCGGAAAAGATGATCAAAGATTTCGCTTCACGGGTAAAGAAGCTGGTGGTCATAGAAGACCTCGATCCTTTTATCGAAGATGCGGTCCGGTTGATGGGCGTCGAGGTAGAGGGGAAAGAGCGGACAGGATATTGCGGAGAATTGTCGCCTGAGAAGGTAGAGATAGCCTTGAAAGGGGCTTCATCGGCCAGGAGCGTCGGCGCCATCGATGTGGAGATACCCATGAGGCCGCCGAACATGTGCCCCGGTTGTCCGCACCGAGCCACTTTTACGGCGTTGAAGAAAAACAAGGTGTACGTGGCCGGAGACATTGGCTGTTATACGCTCGGCGCATTGCCGCCTTTGGGAATGTTGGATCACTGCCTCTGTATGGGCGCGGGAATAGGAATCGCTGCGGGGCTTGACCGATCGTTGGGAGAACTAGCCCGAGGCAAGGCCGTCGCCGTGATTGGCGACTCGACGTTTTTCCACTCTGGGATGACGCCTCTGTTGGAGCTGGCCTACAACGGCGGATCGACCACAGTCATCATCATGGACAACCGGACTACGGCCATGACAGGGGCGCAACCCCATCCTGGCACGGGCTACACGCTGAGGCATGAACCCACTATTACTGCAAATATTGAAAAGCTCGCCGAATCGTTCGGCTTCCGTCGGATAAAAACGGTAAACCCCTACAAGGTCAAAGAACTCGAGAAAATTGTGTCAGAAGAATTGGAAGCAAACGAGCCGTCGCTCATCATATCTCGAGCTCCCTGCGCCTTGTTGAAAACCGGCAGGATTTTACCTGACAAGCCCTATAGCATTGACAAGGATGTGTGCACCGGCTGTAAGACCTGCATCAATACGGGGTGTCCCGCGTTGGAATTCGTAAAGATCGACAAGCCGGCAGAGGGAGAAAAGAAGAGAAAGGGATATTCCCGGATCAACCCGTCGTTATGCGTAGGCTGTGGAACGTGTTTCGAAGTTTGCAAGTTTGATGCTATAAAGGAGGCCTCATGAGCAACAACAAAGTGTACAATATTCTTATAGTTGGAGTGGGAGGCCAGGGCATCATACTGGCAAGCGACGTCCTGGGCAAGGCAGCTGCCCTGCACGGCTACGATGTCAAGAAAAACGAAATCCATGGGATGGCGCAACGCGGAGGGTCTGTTTCGAGTCACGTGCGTTTCGGGAAATCGGTGAGTTCTCCCATCATCAAAATGGGAGAGGCGGACGTCCTTTTGTCTTTCGAGCAAATAGAAACACTGAGATATTTTCCGTATCTTTCGGTTGACGGAAAAGTGATCTTGAACGACGCAAAAATTTTGCCGCCAGTAGTGTTCACTGGGAAGCAGGATTATCCCGCAGGCGTCATTGAAAAGGTGAAAGCCAAAGTACCTGACACGTTGGTTGTTGACGGCAACGCTGTCGCTTCTCGCATTGGAAATCCCCGGGTGGTTAACGTGATATTTCTTGGGGTGTTGTCGAAGTACTTGGATATTCCGGCGCAGGTATATGAGCAGGTGTTGAAGGACTCCCTGAAACCTAAGCTGGTGGATATCAATTTGCGGGCATTTCACGAAGGCCGGAGTCTTGTGAAAGGATAGCAAAGGCGACGGATCATTGTGGCATGACGTCATCGTATTGGCGACCGTTGCGGATGCTTTCTGGCATAAAAAGGCGGGGCGATGACACGCGCCATCCGGACCCACGGGAGGCCGGTCATCGCTTTGCCTGAAACAGTTACTCAAATCCTGCGCTTCAGCCCCACAAAGCTTCGCAAGGAACCTGAGGGGGATGATTGACGACTGCCCGCCGTTTGAACCTCTTTGAAGCGACGCGACGCCCAAACTAAGGACCGAAAAGGCGGCCTACCCCTTAGATAGCTTGATTCGTATGGGCTCCTGATCCAACGTGATATTACCCGCACCACCATCTTTTTCAGTAGCTTTGTTCGTATCCAACACAAATTCTATACTGGTTCCCGAAAATAAACGCGAATTCCATAGTGGTTAGACTCATTGATTTGTACGAGCTCAGATTGCCACGTCGCCTTCGGCTCCTCGCAATGACAATGTTTTCTTGCGTGTCATTGCGAGCGAAGCGAAGCAATCTCGTCATAACTTGTGAGAACGACTATAATTATCACGTCTCGTCTTGTCAGACTTGCTCACGCGGCGGCAACGCAAATTTCTTCAAATTTGGCTCGGAGAGCCACTCCTCTACTAAGCAAAGCGTATTTTCCCATTCCGCGATGTTTAGAAATTCATTATGCTTATGTTCCTTGTAATAACCAACGCTCAGATTAACCCCCGCGATTTGCCTGCACAGGATCGTTATATCGGTACAGGATTCTCGATCAGGTTCCGTGTACCCCGTCTTTTTTGCTACATAAGACCTGAATTCTTCTGTACCCACTTCGTAGCACTTAAAATCCCGACCATTGCGCCGGTCAAATTCAATAACGAACTGATGATCCCTATTGATTTCGTCGGCAATTGCTTTATTGTGTTCATCGTTCATTAGCCAATGAGCTCCTTGTTGGCCATGTTCCTCGCCATTTGTGATAAGCAAGGAATGTCCCAAATCTTTGAGGAGCCAGAGAATAGCACAACCAGCCCTGTCATCCGCGCCAAGTCCGAATTCATCATTGCCACCCCTGATGCACCCATCTTCGATGGATATTGGGTTTGTTCGACCAGGCTTGAATCCGTATTTCTGATCCCAATAGGTGTCTGCGTGGGCGACGAGTAATACCTTGTTGTCTCTGTGGCCTCTTATATAGAGAAACCTTTTCAGAGAATCGCCAGGATCACTACGATGGAGCGCCCCAGGTATTTCAAGAAAGCGCTTGAACACGCCATCGGCGCTTCCAAGGGGAATTTCCAAAAAACTCTTAAGGACATCGATGTGATACGTGTTTTTATATCTTTTCATAACTAGTTCCTCGGCTTAGGATCCTTTCATAGCCTTGAAAACCGCACACTACAAATTGTGTGACGTTGTTGACCCTCTCCGACCACACCTAAGGTGTTTACTCCCGAGTGAGTGATTCGTTGGCCCCTAGACAGCATCCTCTCCCGATTTCAAGGACCGCCTCATAGCGGTCAGGGTCTTGTTCATACAGGCCGCAACGGTAGCGCTGCCCGTCCCAGCGCAATGCAGGACATGGGAGCGTGTAGTGTCCAAACTTCATTGCCCCGATTCGGCATATTCGACTGGCGCAGCAACGGCCGCATCCTGTACACGGTTGCATGGGTTCTCGACGGTCCTCATTCGCCCCGCTGTCGCCGGCTGGTCCCGAGTCGGCATAGAGCAGTTCTGGGAAGCGCCCATAAATTCGGCGACGCGCCGTCATTTCAAAAGACATTTCTGGACTGGTTATTCTAGCTCGAGCCCCAGTTTGTTCGCAGTTCAGTGAACGTCGCGTCTCGGGGCGCTGCTTCGTGCGGCGCGCCGCTACTTCATTTTGTGGACAGAGAACTGTCCGCTTCGCAGCGCGCTGATCAAATCTCGTTCATCCTTCAAATCGTGCACGAACTCTGTGACGCAGGTTCCCACCGCTTTTGCGATGTGCGCGTCGCTTCCTCCAACTTTGATGAGACCGAGCGCATCCGCGACATTTTTGGCCATATTGTTCTCATCGTCCGTGACCATGCCGTTGCACACTTCTATGCCGTGGACTTCGCTGAATGTGGGATTGTTCGCGGCGCTCTTTGCATCGAGCTGCAGCCTTCCGAACCCAAAGAGGAGAAAGCCCCTGAAAGGGTGAGCGGCAATGCACAGACCATCCTCGGCTTCCACAATGCTTTTGAGTTGCGCGGGCGTGAGCATCCCTTTTGGCGCTTTTTCTATGCCATAGACCAATATGTCTCCGCCAGTGGTGGTGATTTCGACCCCTCTGAACACGGGGAGACCGTACTTGCGGCTGAGAGACTCGGCCTCATCTTTGGGCCACACGACATGATGCTCGGTGATGCACACGCCGTCCAAGCCGGCCCGAATAGCCGCTGTCATAAGCTGATCCGGAGACATCACGCTGCATGGGGAATACGCAGTGGTGTGAATATGGAGGTCTATCCTCATTGTGAGCTTGCCTGTCAGATTGATCTGAGATATTCAGCCAAGATAGGCTGCTGACTCATCCATTTGCGAACAAATGCGGCTTTGTCGAGGTCTGGTTGGGTAGTCATGGCGTACCGCAACTCTCGCGTGAGCTCTGCGCGCACAAGGGCTCTACAGCAGTCCACCATAAGAATAGCCATGTGCCGACAACCCTCTCGGCCGAGTTCTTTCTTGATTCTTGCTTCAATATTTTTTTCCAGCTTCCAACCTTCGGCCTTGTTGAACACCTTCTCCGCTTTGACGCACCTCTCCGTGGTGAATCGTTTCATTCGAGTCTGGACTGCGTCTATGGTCAGGGTCGGCCAATGCACTTGCATTTCGCATTGCATGGCATACAGCTCGTCTTCAAGGACGCCGCTGACAACTCGCACATCATAGTCTTGTTTTTGTACCCCGATTGACTTGGCTCTCGCGTAGGACAACATATCATAACTCCTTCATATGTCATCGAGATTGCTTCGTCGCTTTCGGCTTCTCGCCGTGACAAGAAACCTCTCAGGTTCTCATTGCGAGCGAAGCGCAACAATATCGAGAAAAATGTTGAGACAAAATATAATTCTCTCCTTCCCGTGACTCATTCGTCGCGGAACGCCACGCAGCTATCCTTGAGTCTGGGATTTTCCGCCATGACCATGGCCGCCTCGGCGCCTATGACCCTGTCGTTGAGGAAAATCTTGGGCCCATCGCTGCTGGCTCGAAAAGTTTTTCCCCCTGCCTGGTTGGCTTTTCGTAGTTCCGGGACAGTGATGGCGTTGATGAGCATTTCCATAGATTCGAGAACGAGCTCGGATATGCGATTGCTGCCCCCTTCGCCGCCAATGAGGCTTCTCACTATCTTGGTCATCCCAGGCCCCACACGCACCCCCACCAATTTTTCCGTCTGCTCGACGAAGGGCAGATTTTGTCCGAGGTCGTCGCGCTTTATGTCGAGGCGCGCCACTCGGATATCAAGCGCTGGGGCCCATACTTCGAGCAGGAGTTCAGCCCCGAAGAGGTCGTCGTTGACAGATGAAATGATTCGCCAGCAGCCACTTTGAATCTCTTCTACTGTGGTGAGACTATTTGCTTGGTAGTCCAGAATCAAGGTTCTTCCTCCTAAATGATACCGTGATGATCGCCACGGGGATATTGCGACAGGTGTGGGAACAGGGCGTAGGCGTAGTTTCATCCTATTACGCCGAAAAGTCAACGCGACAAGACAGGTTTGTGCAAGGAGATCAGAGACCGCTGGAAATATGGCCGCGGCCTGAGCCTCCAACAAGCCTCTATCACGACATATTTTGAAAAAGTATCTTCACCCCAATTGCCATCAACGTCAGTCCCCCTAGCCTTTCTGCCCATTCTCCCAAGTGGACGCCGGCAGTCCTCCCCAACCACATACCAATGAGCGTCATGACAAACGCGGTCACCCCTATAATTAAGGCAGGAAAGGCCACCGGCAGGCCGACGAGCCCGAAGGTTAATCCCACCGCGAGGGCATCTATGCTCGTCGCCACGGACAAGCCCACCAAACTCCAGCCCCGCGTGGGGTCAAAATCGGGTGCTCGCCCTTCTTGGTCGAAGGATTGCCTGATCATGTTAATTCCTAGCCCAAGCAATATCATACCTGCGATCCAATAATTGAGACCAAGCAACCATTTTGAAAGCCACTCGCCGCCGTACCAACCGAAGACCGTCATCATGGACTGGAAGAGGCCGAAGTGCCAGGTCAAGCGAAAGGTATGACGGAACGTGAGCGACTGCAGGCCAGCGGCTATGGCTGCGGCGACGGCGAAGGCGTCTGCGCCGAGGGCGATTGAGGTCGCGATGAGGGCTGGCATTTCCAAGGCGAAGACATTGGCCTTTCTCGAGGATTGATACCGCGCAAAGACTTTATCAGTCGTTCGCTCAGCGGTCAATACGGGTCAATGCCAGAGCCGAGCCAGCGACTTACGTCGTTGCAATGAGGATTAGTTTCAGGCATTATATGAGCCGCTAGGCAAAACGAATCGGAGCCGTTGCTTCATAACCACGCGCTACCTTTTTCTGGGCACGCTTCCGAACTTCAGACTCGAGGATAGTTTCCTCTCTCGCGCTCTCATGGCGGCATGCCCTGCTCTCGATGTGCACAGTGCGGGCATGACGCGGCCACACCCAGAGGGGTCAATAGGTTCTCATGAGCGCTTTCTCATCGCACGACCATGCCAAGGCAGGCAATAAAGATCGGGGGAGCAAAAGACTCTTTTTCGCCTTCTTGCTCACGGGCGGTTTTATGCTCGTGGAAATCGTCGGCGGCTGGTTATTCAATTCGCTGGCTTTGCTCGCTGACGGCGGCCACATGCTCACCGACGCCCTCGCATTGGGAATGGCGTGGGTTGCGTCGAGACTGGGACAGCGCTCTGCCAGCGACACTCACACCTTTGGTTTTCGGCGGAGTGAAATCCTTGCGGCCTTCTTGAATGGATTGCTCTTGTGGGTGATGGTGGCGTTCATTGCATACGAGGCTTTGGAGCGATTGGCCGACCCAAAACAGGTGCAGGGCCTTGGCATGCTCATCACGGCGTCTATCGGCCTGGCGGTAAACGTATTGCTCATACTCGTCCTTGCAAAGGACAGACATGAAACCCTGAATTTGAGGGGCGCGTTTCTGCATGTACTGTCGGACACGTTGGGGTCTGTCGGGGCCGTGGCAGCGGCAATCGCAATTATGACCGCGGGATGGTATTGGTTTGATTCCTTGATCAGCTTGGTCATATGCGCCTTAATCGTCTATTCCACCATAGGTCTTCTCCGGGAATCGACGCACATCCTCATGGAAGGGGCGCCTTCCCGTATAGATGTCAAAGAGATTGAGCAAGCCATTCATGAGCTTCGCGGTGTGTGTTGCGTCTATGATCTGCACGTGTGGAGTATCGCCACAGACCAAGCCGCTTTGTCGGCGCACGTCGTCATGAGAGACTCCAATCTTGACAGGCAGACGCTGCTGAACGACATCAACAGGCTGCTTCGAGAACGATTTCTCATCTCACATTCCACGGTGCAACTGGAGAGCAGCCACGATCTAAAAGCGCAAAATGGCGATCATCCGTGCCGATCAGGAACGGCATGTCGATTAGATGACGAAGAATCTAAATAGCGGCCACGCCTCATGACGGACGCCAGACATGAAACAAGAAGCCTTGGAGTATTTGCCCCTTCGCCGCTCGGAGTTTCAATCCTGCTGGGCCTGCTCGCCCTGGTATTTCTTTTCAGGATTTTCCTGTCTTCCTGGCTGAATCTTTTGCCGGACGAATGCAGCTATTGGACTTGGTCACGCCGTCTTGATTGGTCGTATTTCGACAACTCGGGCATGACGGCCTACCTCATCCGGTTGTCCACGGAGCTGTTCGGCGTCAGCACGCCATTCACTGTGCGATTTCCATTTCTCGTGCTGTCATTTGCCTCGACGTACCTCGTGTACAGGATCAGCGTTCTGTGCTTTTTCGAGAGGAGATGGGCGCTTGTTGCCGCCGCTGCGTTTAACATGACGCCCGTGAGCATCTTAGGAGCGTCGGCCGCAGTCCACGATAATGCGTTGATATTCTTCTGGTTATGCACGATGTGGGCTGCTGTGAAATTTCATAGATCGTTTCAGCGCGACTGGTTTCTCGTAATAGGATTGACCACGGGGCTCGCCATACAGAGTAAATACACAGGGATACTCCTTTTGCCCTGCCTCCTGGTGTTTCTTCTCACGAGTAGGGAACACAGAGGCTGCCTTATGAGGCATGAGCCGTGGCTTGGAGTGGCCGTGGCTTTTGTCTTTGTGTTGCCCATTCTGCTCTGGAATGTCGAACACCACTGGGCGTCGCTCGGCCACATTCTGTTCATCGGCGCGGGGGCGAGATCGTGGTCGCAGAGAATCCTTGACGGTTTGGGCTACCATGCCGCCCAATTCTTGATCGTATCACCGCTCTTTTACGCGGGGATGATCGCAGCAACTTTTTCCGCCGCAGCGACATGCATTCGGACCCATAATCCAGAAAAGCTTCTACTCCTTTGGTTTGGCCTGCCGCTCCTGTTGTTTGGAGCTTTGGCCTTCAGGGGCCACGTAGAAGCGAACTGGGGATTCATGGGATACGCATCCATCTTGATCCTTTCTGTTGCCGTCATCGGGGAGGCGTTGACTGAAGGTCGGTCCCGACTGTCGAGACATTTTGGGCGAAAATATCAAGTGTGGGCGCTCATATTCACGATTGCGCCGACAGCGCTCGTTGCGACGCATGCGTGGATTGGGCTGCTGCCAGCGTCGTATGAGAGCCGGTTCGCAAAAGACGACAGGATAATATGGGAAACCCACGGCTGGCGAGATCTTGGAAGGCGCGTTGGAGAGTTGCGGAGCGCTGATGATATCATCGCGGCGGATACCTACCAATTGTGCGCTCTTTTGGAATTCAATACGCCGGGGCAACCCTATGTTCGCTACCTGGCTCCATGGGATCGCCCTACTCAGTTCGACGTGTGGGAACCGTCTTTCGAGAACCTCCGTGGTCGGACACTACTGTTTGTGTCGTCAAAGCCTCTCGTCCCCTCGTCGCCGGAGCGGACTACCATATACGAACATTTTTCTCGCGTCGAACCTCTCCCCGTCTTCGAGGTAATCTATCACGGCGTCGGGATAAGGCGCATGTACCTTTATCGGTGTCACGACTTTAATCCGACTGCTCCTCGCGTACTCGGGCCGAGGCAGCTCAAATATGTGACCCATTAGAGCTTGAAGTGTTCAATCGCCCGTTGTATGGTGTGCATAGTAGCTCGTGGAAGCTGATCGCGGCGCAAGCACGCGCGGACATGCATGGCAGTTCTCGAAGTGAATCGGGAAGTGAAAAGAGGGCTCTCAGCTCGATTGAGGTGATCTCAGATTGCTTTGTCTCTTGCGGCGCCCCGCAATGACAAAAAAGCCATCCCAGTGACATTGCCAGCGAAGCGAAGCTAGCTAGCGATGGATTTTGAAAAAACCTAATATGCGCGACCGTTCGTCAATGAATCACATATATGTGGTCCGAGAGAGGGGACGCAAGTGATTTCGTTAAAGGATATTGCGTTAGAGCGAGGGATAGACGTCGAGGACGTCATCGAGTTTATAAATGATTTTATCGACTACTCGGAGCAGGAGGATTTGAAAGGCCTCCAGCAGGCGGTGAATGACAGCGACGCCCCTGGCGTTCGAAGCAGGGCTCATTCGATGAAGGGGGCGGCGCTGAATCTCGGCCTGACAGACATTGCAAAGCTTGCCGAGACCATCGAGAAGAGGGGCGCTGAGGGATCCTTGGACGGGCTCCAGGATTCTGTGGACGAACTATGTAAAATGGTTCAAGAGTTGCGAAACTTTATTAAACAATTGCATTGAGACTCTCCGGCGCGAATCTTGACATTTTTTTGCCTCAGATGCTAAATTTGGCCATGAGGCAGTGGCGGTGTAGCTCAGATGGTTAGAGCATGCGGCTCATATCCGCAGTGTCCGGGGTTCAAATCCCTGCACCGCCACCAACGCTTTTGAAACGGGTGCTCGCCCTTGAGGTTTCTATTCCGCAAGAGCGCCAGTAAATCCAATTGCCTTTTCGTCACGCCCAGTGTGAGCTGCCCAGAACTCCTGGGTTGCAAAGCGGTGAAAGCCTATGCTGCCCGGGAGGAGGCCCAGACGTGGCCGATGAGACAATAACGGTAGTGATACCGGCATTCAATGAAGAGAAAACCATTGCTCACGTGGTGCGGGGCGTAAGGGAAAACCTTCCGAGCGCGCGAATACTTGTCATTGACGATGGATCCACAGATGCCACGAAAATAGAGGCGATATCAGCCGGAGCAGAAGTAATTTCTCATCCGTTGAACAAGGGCAACGGCGCCGCGTTAAAGACTGCCATAAGGGCCATCAAGGGAGGGGCGGTGGCTGTCATAGACGCCGACGGGCAGCATGATCCTGCGGAACTCCGCACTCTTCTCGATAAGTTGAACAGTTATGACCTGGTGGTCGGCTCCCGGGAGTTTAACACTTCAACCGGTTCTCTGCTCAGGAATCTCGGCAACGTGATACTGAGCGGACTTGCATCTTTTTTGTCCGAGCAACGGATCCCTGACCTCACTTCCGGCTTTCGAGCCTTTCGGCACGAGATTGCGTCGAAATTTCTCCATATATACCCCAACGGGTACTCTTTTCCATCCACCAGCACCTTGTGCTTCATCACATCCGGTTACAATGTGCATTTTGTCCCGATAAAAGTGAACCAACGTCCGCCAATGACCGAGAGCAAACTGCATCCCTTTCGAGACGGGTTCAGATTTCTCATGTTCATCATGAGAATTATCACTCTCGCCAACCCCAACAAGATCTTTTTCCCCACAGGCGTCGCGATGATCCTTCTCGGGATCTTTTTCACTTTGAGGAGTCTCCTACTCTTCGCTCAATTTTCCAGCGCGTCGGTGCTTTTCTTGGCAGGCGGCGTCAATATCATCTTCTTTGGTCTCGTCCTTGACCAGTTTGCAGCGCTGCGCTTGCAGGAGAGGGATTAAGCCTCATTAGGCCTCATCAACCACATGTGCGGAATCTGCGGCATTGTATTTCTCGAGCCCGACGTGAGTCCCTCCCAGAGCGCACTGGAGGCCATGAACCGTACGATGATTCACAGGGGGCCCGACGACGAGGGCTATTTCATCTCTGGGCCGGTAGGATTGGCGATGCGCCGTCTCAGCATCATCGATCTTCAGGGAGGCCGGCAACCGATTAGCAATGAGGACGGCTCTATCCATGTCGTCTTTAATGGAGAAATATACAATTTCCTCGAATTGAGAACGTATCTCGCGGCAAGGGGACACATCTTTCGCAGTAATTCTGACACTGAGGTCATTGTCCACCTCTACGAAGAACAAGGCCATGAATGCGTCAACAGGCTCTACGGGATGTTCTCGTTCGCGTTGTGGGATGGACGCAACGACGCCCTTTTGCTTGCGCGAGACAGGCTGGGGATCAAGCCGCTTTATTATTCTTTCACCCCGAACCGGCTCCTGGTATTTGCCAGCGAGATAAAGGCGTTGCTGGCGGCTGGGATCAGTCGGGAGCCCGACTATCAGGCCCTTTATGATTATTTGTCATTGATGTACGTGCCGACCCCCTCGTCGGCATTCGCCGCGATCAAGAAACTGCCCCCGGCGTCTTATCTCGTTTGCTCGAGATCAGGCGTGAAAATCGTTCAGTATTGGGACATACCCCTTCCTGATGCGGGAAGCGAAAATGGCGCATCAGGAAACTATGAGGATGAAATACTCTCGCTGCTCGAGAAAGCCGTTGCCAGGCACATGATTGCGGATGTTCCTGTGGCCGCGTTTTTGAGTGGCGGCCTAGATTCCACCACTGTCGCGGCCATCATGGCAACGAAACTAGGGATGCCTCTGAAGACATTCACCATTGGTTTCCATCACGCCTCTTACGATGAATCGAAGGAGGCTCGTCTCGTGGCGGAAACGCTCGGGACAGCGCACCATGAGCAAAAGGTCGGCCCTGACATGATCGAATCCATACCCGGGTTGCTCGACATGTTTGACGAGCCTTTTGCAGATTATTCGGCCATTCCTACCTTCCTCGTATCGAAATTTGCGGCCAAAGAAGTAAAGGTCGTGCTCACGGGCGATGGAGGCGATGAGATATTTGCCGGCTATCCGACTCACTATGCTTACCGGGTAAGCCGTTTATTCAGACTGATACCGAGACTAATCAGAGAGCGTCTCATCAACCCTTTGGTGGCAGCGCTGCCCACATCCATGGACAGAATCAGTTTCGACTACATGGCAAAGCGTTTCGTGACGGGCGTGGACTTGCCTTTCGAACAAGGCCACTATTGGTGGAAAGTAATATTTAACGAGGAAGAGAAAGCGCTGCTCTGCTCTGCCGATCTTGTCAGGGCTGGGTTTCGAGATAGCTTCGAAGTATTTGAACGATACTTCAGCAAGGCTCGGAAGGCGCACCCCCTCAATCAACTGCTGTACGTGGACGCCAAAACGTTTCTCTTGGATGATAACCTCGTCAAGGTCGATAGGATGACCATGGCCAATTCATTGGAGGCTCGTGTGCCTCTCCTGGACCATGAGCTGGTGGAACGCCTGGCAACCATTCCCCCGCACATCAAGTCGCGGGGGTTTGAGACGAAACGATTGCTTCGAAAGGCGGTAAAGCCGCTCCTCCCTCGGAGCATCAGAAAAGGCAAAAAAAAGGGCTTTACCCCCCCCTTACCTTACTGGATCAAAGGAGAGTTGCGCCCGCTTTTTGAGGAATATTTTGAAGAAAGCCGCCTCAACAGCTTTGGTATGCTTGACGCGCGATACTGCCGCGACCTCTTGACAGAACATTTACATGGTCAAAGGGACAACAACCGTCAGCTCTGGACTGTCTTGGGCCTCATGCGCTGGCTAGAAAACCAACGGCAGCCGCCGAGTTGTCATTCGGACAACTCGCCTTTGGTCGCCGGCGGGAATCGCTGACTCGGACGTTTCCGTTGGGAACCGCCACAATTAGTTTGAATTCTCTTTGGAGCCTCCAAATTCCAGGATCTTGTATCCCTTTTGCTCGAACGACGCCTTGAGCGCCTTTGGATCGGCGCACTCCGCGCGTATAACGACTCGGACCAGGCCAGAGTCGCCCTCAGGCACAGTAAAGATCGCGCGACCGACGCAGTCAAGTTCGTCGATAATTTGAGAAATCTGCGTGAGCGTACCTTTTTCCAGTTTGACGTCCATGAGGGTAATCCGGGCCCTCTCCTTCCCCGCCTCGAGGAGTTTGAACAATGTCACGAATATCTCTCGGTCGGACACCACACCCACCACGCGATCGCCGTCCATTACGGGAAAGGTGCTCATGGTCAATTGTCTGCCCTTCAGCAACGTGTCCTCGACGGTGTCATCGACGGAAACGGTGACGGGCATACGAACCATGACGTCCTTAACCTTAAGCTTCCTACAAAAGTAATTCATTTCACATTGGTCGCCGCTGCCGCTTACACACATGGCGGCTTCGCTGAGGTCCCTCCTGTGGACCACGCCCCTCAATCGTCCTTCGTCCACGACGGGCAGCATTTTCAGTTTGTTCTCCTCGATGATAGCCGCTGCCTCAACGGCTAGGGTGTCGCTCGAGACTGTAAATTGCTGGGGCAGCATCCAATTTCTCACATACATAGCAGCCTCCTTGTGCTTATATACACGTCTTGTCTTAAAGGTTCTTAGGCATTGTCGCGAGACGCTGGTGGAAATATCTCGAGACAGGCTTTCAAAACTTGATCCGCAAAAGATTTGTCTTCGAGATTTGCGTTGACCTCCCGGAGCTCGACCTGCGGCGCGTCGAGGCTTTTCATGTGGTCCCAAAGGATTCTGTCCTGTTTTTGATCGAACATGTGGCTCGAACTCACATCCACTGCCGACCACCCCATGGTAGGAAAGAGGAAGATGACGGGCCCCTTGGCCTGGCTGAGTTTACTGGCAAAGACCTCTGAGATTTGGAGCATCTCTTCATCCGACACCCTCAGAAACGTTCTCAACTCGTCGAGATCAAACTTTCTCCGCTGGTAATGCTCGGGTTTGTAATGGGATTTTCGAGGGCTCGTAAGGTTCAAGCCCCCAGGCGCAATAACCTGCGGCAGGCCGCGTTTACCGGCCTCGGTGAGACGATTCGGGCCAGCGGCCCTCATGCCGCCCAGAATTTCTTCGCCGACTCCGCCCGGCGCCAACTCGACCACCGCGTCGAAGAAGCCCTGGGCAATCATTTCTTCCATCGCCCTGTCGCAGACGCCTGCCGCTGAAAACCCGATGACCTGGTATCCCGCTTGTTCAAGGCCTTCCCTCACCGCGTGGGCGCACCTCTCGGTGGGACCAAACATGGAAAGCGCCACCAGAGGCTTTCCGGATTCACGGGCAGACCCTACCGTCAGGGGTTGCACTCGAGACATGGCGGAGATGGCAGCGCCCGCCCTTTCCAGAAGGTTTTTCAGCGGCGCAGAGAGGCCGGCTATCTCTATGACCGTGTGGAGGACCGCGATGTCGCCTGTGCCTATGTATCTCGTCGCTAATCCCGGAAGCGCGGCCGTCGAAGAGACCATGAGTTTGGGGATGCCAAACGGCAAGGCTCTCATGACCTCCGTGGCCATGAGACTGCCGGTGGAACCTCCCAATCCGATGACCCCAGCCAGCTTGCCCGAATGGAGATAATCCACAGCAATCTTCGTCGCGCCGCCGATCATCTGTCTCGTGATCCGTTTACGATCGCGGCTGGAACGAATTTCTTCGATGTCTCCTCCTCCGGCTCGCGCGGTCTCGGCAGAGCCTATATCAGCGCCTGGGTACTCGCCTGACATGCTCATGTCCAGGAGAAGACACTTGGCTCCTTCCCGTACTATACAGTCCTTGAGATATAAGGTTTCCGGCCCCTTGGTATCGAGCGTCGAGAGGAGGAGTATCACCTTTTCCATCAGCGCTTCCCTTCGGCAGACACCTTGTCTTCGATGTCTTTCTTGAGCACCTTCTTGTCCACTTTTCCTGAATCGCCGACCGTCGGCATGGCCTGGATGATCTCAAGGCGCTCAGGAAGCTTATACATCGCAAGTTTTTTCGCTTTGAGGAACTGGATCATGTCGTCGAAAGTGAAGGTCTCGCCGGGTTTTGGCACGACGTAGGCGCATGCCTTTTCCCCGAACTCTCGATCTGGCATGGCGACAATGGCAATAGACGCCACCTTGGGATGCTCGTTGAGCAGCCCTTCTATCTCCGCAGGATAGATATTCTGTCCGCCTCTGATGATGACATCTTTCTGGCGCCCCATGATCCAGATGCGGCCGTCTTCGAGTGTGACGATGTCGCCTGTCGTCGTCCAGTTGTCATCGTCGAAGACTTCTCGAGTCGCTTCTGGGTCTCTCCAATAACCGGCAGGAGAATGCGGCCCCCTCATATAAAGGATGCCCGGCTCCCCGGGGGGTACCTCTTTGCCATTCTCATCCAGCAACTTGATGACGTTGCCCCGCAAAGGCTTCCCGACCGTCCGGCGCCTCACATCAGGCGGATCGTCTATGGAGCAGCCGGAAACCGAGCCCACATCCTGGGTGCCGAGGTCAGAGGTAATTTTGCCGCCAAGGCGTTCCTCAGCTTCCATTGCCACTTGGGGAGGCAGATACCCGCCGGCTGACCTTATGAAACGCAGTGACGAGAGATCGTATTTGGAGAGGTCGCATTCCAGCATTCGGATGATGTGAGTGGGAACAACGCCAATGCACGTCACCTTCTCCTTTTGAATCATTTCCAGCGCGCCTTCTGGCGTAAACTCCTCGAGCAAGACTATCTTGGCCCCCACCAGCGGCGCGGCAAAATAGGTGAGCGTCCCCGCAGCTCCACCCGCAAACGGCGCGACAGCCATGGCTATATCCTCGCCGGTCAATTTCCAGATTTCCACTCGGCACTTGGACGTCATGACGCGGGGCGCCAAAGGCCACTCGACTATCTTGGGAACCCCTGTGGTCCCGCTGGTGCTGGTCAAGGCTCCCACATCGCCGGTGGAGTGGAATTTCCTCTTTTCGAGCAACCCCATGTCCACTTTGTTCTCCCACGACTGGGCGACCAAGTCTGGTAAAGAATAGACGCCCTCTGGATACGGGCCAGAGATGGTCGAGTCCAAGAGAAAACAATAGGCCAAGTTGGGATACGTCTGCTTGAGTTCCTGGACCATGTCCAAGTAGTTGAATTTGCGATATATCCCGGGAATAATGATGGCCCTGGGGTCTATTTTTTCGATAATATGGGCGAGCTCTTTGTGCCGGAGGTACGGCATGACCGTAATGTTTATGAGCCCTGCCCGCTCGCATGCGATCCGGGACAAAAAACCATACGCGCAGTTTGGCGCTTGCAAGATGACGCGGTCATCCTTGTTCAGCCCCATGTCGATCCAGGCGAGGGCCAAACGATCCATCATCTTGGCCGCCTGCCCCCATGTGATTCTCTGCGTGGAATCGACAAGGGCCTCCCTGTCAGGTATGTTTTTGGCGTTCTTAAGCCAAAAATCGGTAAAGGTTTCATCAGTCCAATACCCGGCCTTTCGAAACTCTTCGATAATGCTATCCGTATATCGTATCGGTCTCATTCAGGACTGTCCTCCATAGTCTAAAACGTGTGATTCGTGAGGCCTTTTCAAGCGCTCTATGGCCTGAGGGAGAAGACCGCCATTTTCCCGCGCATTTCACGCCACGGCACAAGCAAATAACGCCTCCGCCCCCTCGCTCAGGCTCCGTCACGCAGCGGCCTCGCCCATCTTCTCTTTTCGATCACGCGGGTGAGCATTTCAACCGTGTCACTCTTTTGATTTCGCATCTCGCGGTCCTCGACGGACGCCGAGAACTTGACAGCAGCCTTGGCGCTCGATTGATGAGCGCTGAGGTCGCTTCGAGGCTTTCGGCCCTTTGCCATGACAAAAAGGGCATTTATGCGTCATTGCAGACGAGGCGACCCCGCGCGAAATTTTGCGAAAAACGAGGCGGCCGTGCGAGCCGCCCCTTTGCATCTGCTAAGGCCGGCCTTCGGGGCGGCCTCCCTTCAGTCTTAATCACCCGTCGTGGAACGCAGCGGGAAGACAACCAAAGGGAAACAACCCCGTCTAAGGTTTATTTGCAAATCGATGCAGCCCAGTCATCAAACCCGTATTCCTTCCAGCGAGACAGCACCTTCTTCTTCACGTCCTCGTCGAGGAAGATCTCGATGGGTTTTCTCTCCCACTCGTACGGCGTGCATGCGTCCAGGATCACGCGGGAGACGATTTGCCTGGCATTGATCGGCAAAGCAGGGTCAAGCGGCGTTGATCGGCCTCGATCGATGATCTGAGTATCTCTCTTCGGATCGTAACGAACCGAGAGCGCCCACATGACTCTATCCCAATCGTCTGCGGGGATGTCATGATCCACTACTATGACGCCCTTAAGCCCATAGTGCCCGGTGGTCGTTGCGATAACTGCGTTCCCTACGTGATTCGAGTGGCCTGGGTATTTTTGTTCCACAGAGACTATGGCCCAAAAACGTCCCGTGGATTCAGCGGGAATATAGACCGATTTTATCCCTGGGACTCTCATGTTTTCGAGATCAGTCCAGAGGGTGGCCGTTCTATTGAGAGACTGAATCATGTGGGTGTCGGTGATCGGTTTCCCTACTGTGGTCGCCCAGAAGATGGGGTTTTTCCTCCGCAGGATCCTCTGGATGTGTAGAACCTGTTTGGGCCACTCTTCACCTTTGGCGCCGGAATAGTAGCCGGTGTATTCTCCAAAAGGACCTTCTTCTCTGAGGTCTTTTGGATCAACATAGCCTTCCAAGATGATCTCGGCATTGGCAGGCAGCAGCAGGCCAGTGAGATCGCTCTTGAACACCTCGCATGGCTCGCCGCGCAGGGTGCTGATAATGTCATATTCATCCACCTGCGCGGAAACCAGGGTGGAAGAAACGAGGAAGTGTACGGCGTCGGCGCCAATGACAGCGGCCGCGGGCATCAAGGTGCCGTCTTTCTTGTGTTGATTGAAATGGAAGTCTGCGTGCTTACCCTTGATGATCTGGATGCCGCAATGATTTCTGTCATGGACTTGCATCCTGTAGGTTCCCAGATTGGTCCAACCCGTTTCTTTGTCCTGTGTGACGAGGTAAACAGCCGTGCCGACGAATCGACCTCCATCCCTGGGATAGAAGAAAGGTACAGGCAGGGATAGTATATCCACGTCGTCGCCTTCCAGCACCATTTCGCATACCGGGCCGGAGTCCACCACAACGGGCTTCATGAGCTGCTTTGTGGTGAGCTTCATCCATTCCCTTGCCATGTCGCACATGCTGTAGTTCAAAGGCATGCCGAGACCGATGGCCAGACGTCGGGGGGTCGTGAACGCACTGGTAAGCACCGGAATGTCGTACCCCTTCACGTTTTCAAAAAGGAGAGCCGGTCCTTTTCTCTCTTCATTAATTTTTGCGATGTGCGAGAGTTCAAGGTTCCAATCGACTTCGGCCTTGATGCGGTGGAGTTCCCCTTCTTGCTCGCATTTGTTGATAAAATCTCTCAATTCTTTCATACAGTGGTTTCCTCCTGTCGGGGGTGTTTTTCTTGTGCTATGTGATTTTTCTTCCTTTGATAAGGCCGGCTATGATGTGCTCAATAGCGCTTGCCTTGGGCTCGATAACCGGTTTCACCTCCTTTTGACTCCATACAGTTTCTGGACGGCTTTGTAGGATGAATGCGGCGCCCTTGGTGGGGAGTCCCTTCTCCACAGCCCATTCGATGTCCATGGGCATCCCGTAATGCCGCTCGATGCGTTTCCCCAGTTCGGCCAACTCGATGGCTTCCTTATCCAGGAGGCTCTGCGCTGTGCGGCGTTCCGGCTCAACTTCGATCTTCACCACGGCGTCCGTGTCGGGGTCCGTGGTGTAGCGTATATGCTTTTCAGATATGGTCTTCTTGGTTATCTCCATCGTAATCTTATTCACGTGAAACTCATCTGGCGTCACTTCCCCCGACACCACACTCTCGCCATAGCCCCAATTGGCATTGATCACGATGGTTGCTCGATCTCCTGTGGAGGGATTGAGGGTAAACATGACGCCTGCGGTGAAGGAGCGAACCATTTTTTGAACGGCTACGCTGATTTGTACCAGGCGATGGTCGAACCCCATCCCGATACGATAGGCAATGGCTCGAGGGCCAAAGAGACTTGCCCAGCATTTCTTCACCTTGTCGAGAACATCGTCCACGCCTCGCACCCACAAGTAGGTATCCTGTTGGCCGGCGAAACTCGCCCCCGGCAAGTCTTCTGCGGTAGCCGAGGACCTCACCGCCACTGGCACAGCGGGTGTACGGGATCGACGCCCAAGGAGCCGATATTGCTCGGCAATAACGTCTTCCATGGACTCGCTGATCTTCCCCGCTTCGACCCATCGGAGGATGTCTGCGGCCGCGCTCTCCACGTGATCGGTATTCCCCGGTTCAATGGAGGTGAGTCTGTCGAGTATTTTTTCTGTCAAGTTGTTTTCAGCAAGAAAATCCACGTATGCATCGGTGGTGATGGCAAAACCCGGGGGAACCGGGATTTGGGCCTTCAAAAGTTCCCCCAGGCTCGCACACTTGCCTCCGACGCGATGAACCATGTTGCGATCACACGCTTCGAACGGAAGCACATATTTGGCGATATCCATTGTGAGGTTCCTCAAACGAACGATCTTCGTTATCCTATTATGTCGATCTCGCCCTTAGAGCCATCGAGCCGGACGCGCTGGCCCGACTTGAGTCGAGACGTCGCTGAGCCTGTTCCGACAACGGCAGGCAAGCCGTACTCTCGGCAGACAATCGCTGCGTGGCACATGACGTCGCCCACATCGGTTACTGCGGCTTTG
>Ga0078972_1008174_pt1 | contig 22237 bp, 18 predicted proteins | sample YelNatPaOPGAMG01_FD_67568 | JGI IMG/M metagenome (GOLD analysis project Ga0078972, IMG submission 67568) | Hot spring thermophilic microbial communities from Obsidian Pool, Yellowstone National Park, USA - OP-RAMG-01 (SPADES assembly) (version 2) | ecosystem: Environmental > Aquatic > Thermal...
ATACCAGCATCTTTTAAAAGTTGGTGTCCTTTTTCATAAAAATAAACATAAAGGTCTGCTGTTGATGTAAATGTTTGATAGTTTTGTTTTTGTAAAGATGGTTTTAAATGCTTTATCTTTTCTTGCCTTACATACGGCGGATTTCCTATCACAATATCAAAGCCATCAACTCCCCCAAACATCCATTCAGGGTCAAACCAGTTAGCAGAAGCATTCTGATCAAAGATGTCAAATGAAGCTATTTTCTTTGCAGTCTGTTCCCACCAGCCATCGTTTACGAGCAATTGAACAATTTCCTGCCTTATTTTTCTATCTTTTTCTTGAAGCTTTTGTTTTTGGGTTCTTGTTTTTACTGCAAAATATCTATGTCTTAATCCCTTCAATTCTCTCTCCTTTTTTTCTATCTCAGGATTTCGAATCAAAAGTTGTTTTGGCTTTTCCAATTCTATTAATATATTTGTTGATACAAACTTTGTTTCAAGATTTGGTAATGCCCGAATTCCAAAATTTTCTTTTGTTTTATCAAACTTCTGGTCAATTACAAGGGATATAAAAAATCTTAACTTGCTTATTTGTATTGCTATTGGCTGTATATCAACACCATAGATACAATTCTCTATCAAATAGAGTTTTCTTGCATAGTCAGGATAGTTTATACTCTCATCAAAAGCTTCATTTATCTCTTTTAACATTTCTTCTCGTTCAGATTTATTTTTTTCTTTAAATACCTCTTCAGATGCTTTCAGTGTTTTTTGATACTGAAGTTCGTACCAGTATTTATTATCTGGGTCTATCTTTTGGAGTATATAAACGAGTTTGTGAAGTATTCCCATTGGAAAGGCACCACTTCCACAGGCAGGATCAAGAATCTTTATTTTATCAATGGAAAAAATTATCTTTTGTTTTTCTTCTTCTGAAAACTCTGGAATTTCTTCAGAATAAGATAGAAGAAGTTCTATCTTATCTTTTTTAATTTCTGGTAACTTAGTTTTAAAATACTCTTTCAAACTTTCGTCAACCATATAATCTACAATCTCTCTTGGAGTATAATAACTACCCGTTGCTTTTCTTGCTGTTGTAGCTGTTTCTGGATTATAAGAGGCAAGAAGATTTTCAAAGACTTTTCCCAAAAGTTCGGGATCAAGTGCTACTTCTTGGTCAATCGGCGTATTTTCGTCTATGGTAAAATTATAACTTTTTAGGATTTCAATAACACCACGTACCGGTTTATTTGAACCAAGACCGTATTCTGATAAATCTACTCTTGCTTCTTCTTGTTGGAAGAATAAATAGTCTTGAATTATCGCTTGCTTTTTAGGATTCCTTGAAAATCCATCAATATAAATTACTTTCCCTGTCTCGTCTTCTTTATCCAAACAATCAAAAAGGCCGCCATTTAAAAATGGAATATCTTTAAATAGATTTAATATCTCTTTTTCGCTTATTAAAAATTTATCTTTATAACGATAAAGTGTTTTGACCGCGTATTCTTTTTTGTTTGCTGGATACCCCTCTTCATTAGCAAATTTTCGTTCCTCAATTTTTTGATTTAATGTTGCAAAAAATAAGTTTTGAATAATGGCATTGTAATAATTGCAAGATTGAAGTTTATTAAAATCTCTAACTATCCATTTGAGTTTTTCTCTTTCAAATAAAACATCTGGAATGAGCCCTTTTTCCTTTATGAACCAGATAAATATTATTCTTGTGATAAGACGTATAAGGTTTGTAGCATTTCTTATCTCTTTATCTTTATCTAAGTCATCGTTATATTTATAATCTTCAGGAAATTTAATTTTATCCACTGCCCAGAAATACCAGTTGGCAATCTCCTGATAGAATTGTTTTGTTACCGGTTCAACAGAGAATGCTTCTTTTATCTTTTCAAGTGATGAAAAATCACCCTTACCAATCTGTTCAAGAAATGTTTTATTAGTTCTTTCTGGGCTTACAAAGTATGTAAATCTTCTGAAATAACTAAATTTGCGCTTTGTACCAAAGTATTCAGTATAAATTAGAGAAAATCTGAAATTGCCATTTTTGTCATAAAAGATAAATATTCCTGCATCCGTGTTTGTTTCTTTTAATATTCTTTTTCCAAGTTCATATTGTTTTTTCTTTCCCGAGCGCTCTTTAAGTTCTTTTAATACTTGAAATGCATAGATAAGAAGATTATTATCCTGAAAATTTATCTCACCAAGTTTTTCTCCTGATGTAAAATCTTCATTATTGTAGAGAGATAATTTTTCTTGTAGAGGTTTAAATCTCAGGTTTTTGCTTCTAAAGAAATGGATAAATTCTCCGGTGGAGAACTTTCCAATTATATTTTTCAAAGTCGCAATTTCTATGTTCATATTTTCTGATTTTCAATCGCGATGATAATCTCTTTTTCCAACTGACTTCTCATTTCTTTTTCTTTCAACAAATAATCTTCCCCAAGTTCATCTTTTAATTTGTTCAATTCCTCTATGGTCTTATTGATTTCATTATTAGAAGATTTTAAATTGGCAATTCTACGTAAGGTGTAATCTGATAAAGTACCGTAGTCAATTATATCCTCACGCAATATTCTTAAAAAATCTTTATGTGGTGTTAAAATTTGATTGTTAAGATTTATCAATGTCCTGATGTTGTTCAACGCTTTTTGTTCAAGACTTTGCTCAGTTGTGGGTAATGTTTCCTCCTTCATTTCTTTAATGGTCATATATGCATCCCAGAAATCAGAGCTTAATTCAAGAGGCTTCTCATCTTTGGTACAGCGAATCCTGTCTATTATCTCCTCAAGGATGACTGGTTGAGGCTTATTTTGTTTATTATATTCAATTTTCTGAATATACAGTCTCTTCTTTTTGATAAATACTATTAGTTCATTTTCATTGAATTGCTTTGCAACTTTTACACGTGGAGGGCAATCTTTTATATTAGAAATAACCTCGGGGTATTTATTTTTAATCTCTTCATATTCGTTTAGGACCTTTGTATAAAAACTTTCGGTTTCTAACTCATCTGGGTTCTGGTTAATTCTTTGATAAAGTCCAGAAGGTGATGGCTCTTCATTAATGTCAAATATCTTTGCATCCTCGCCCAGTGCATTATGGATTAAAAACATCTTTTGTGCTGCAATCTCTCTTGATTTTACAAGCTCTGAACCTATTTCTGTTGGGAAGAAATTTGCTATAAAAATCTCATCAAAAACTTTCTTGCTAATACGGTTAATCCTTCCAACCCTCTGGATTACTCTTACTGGATTCCATGGGATATCATAGTTTATAACAAAGCCTGCACGGTTTAGGTTAAATCCTTCTGAGATTTTATCAGTGCAGAGAAGTATATCATAATCATCTTTCTGTTCTTTCTGCGGATAAGAAGCATCAAAGTTTTTGTTGATTATTTCTATCTTATTTTTAGATAGGTCTCCAACAACAACTAATACTCGGTTTTTGAAATTATTTAGTAAGGGTTCTTTGAGATAATTAATAGTATCTACATATTCAGAAAATATGATTGCCTTTCTTTTAGGGTCCTTTAGACGCCATTTTTTAAGTTCATTTATCAAGTGTCCAAGTTTTGGGTCGTTGTTGACTAAATTCAACTCGGACAATTTCTTTAAGATACCTTCAAATAATTTTAAGTCAGATTTCATATCACTTATAAATTCTTTACAGTATTTAAATTTATCTACTTCATATATTTCGTGGTTTTTTGGGTATACACCTTCAGTAATTTTCTTGGCATATTCGGTAAGTTGATTCTCTATCTCATCAATTTCTAATGTCCAAATCTTTTCGAGCAGGTCTCTATCTAATATAAACTTACGAGTCCTTTCCACAAATTTTAGACAATGCTCGGTTACATTCTTAAAATTTTCGACACTTTGTTTAAATGCGCCAAATGAACTTTCAAATCTCTTAACAAGCAGCCTTCGCATAAAATCATATAGGTTTCTCTGTTGTTGGTATCTACGGTTGTCTTCTTCAGAGAGTTTGTTATCTTCTAAATGTTTCCTGTCAATTTTGTATTCAAAAGGCCGGTATATAGCACCCATAAATTTCCTACCTTCTTGAGGGTAGTTAAAATTATTTATTACCTCATCATAAAACTGGGACTGCTCTTTTGATAATTCATAAAACCATTCTTGCGGATCAGCTACTTTGGTCATTTCTTTGATTTCATCCTTGTAAAACGGATTTTTTTGCAAATCAAGCCGGTTTCTTCTAATAGTTACAGGTTCTATAGTATCTCTTATTTGCTTGGCTAAATAATTAGTTCTACTTATCACCTTTTTTATGTCTATGTCTTCAGTACCAAATAATGCTTTAAAATTAGATTCTACATTTTGCCTTTTTTCTTTATTTGATGAATTATAATATTTCTTTATATAGCCAAGTTTGTCAAAAGCAGATTTAAAAATTCTGAATTTATCGCTCAAATTATTTTCTAACGTAATAATAGATTTTTTCGGCGTGATGAATAGTTTTAACAAAGATAAAATATCGCCAGGACGGTTATTAAATGGTGTTGCAGTAAGCAGAATTACGGTCTTGTTCCTACATATATTCTTTAATTGCTCATAAGATTTGGTATCCTCATTTCTGAATCTATGTGCTTCATCAACAATTATAACTTCTATATCTTTCATTTCTTTAAGAGATTTCGTAAAGTTTTCATCATCAAGTTTACCAATTGACTCAGCTCTCCAATCATATAAACCAAAAGATTCAAGGAACCATCTCCAGCCAGACCTTGGAAGTTTTTCGTCTCCAATAATTCCGGGTGGGCATAAGACAAGGCCTCTTTTTCTCAGCTGCCTTGCAATTAAACAGGCAATTATTGTTTTTCCCAATCCGACGACATCAGCAACAATAACACCACTATTGTTTTCGATTATGTCAAGGGCTTGTTTTACAGCATCTATCTGATAACGAAAAGGTATATAACCCTTTTTTTTCATTATGTTTGAGATGGCCTCTTCTGCGATGTCTTTTGGAACAAATGTCTCGAGGTAACTTTTGAGTACAAGGGCATACGCTTCAAAAGGTTTGAGTTGTTTTATTAGAGTCTTATTTTCAAGCAACTCGATAAGATTGTGTTTAAACACATCTTCCTCTGTTAAGGTTACTGCTTGTTTCCAGAGATTATCAAAGTACTCTTCTGCATCTTCAACCCCATAGTCGCTAATTTCTACGTTAAATTCTTGTTCTTGAGTAAGCCCAGCTGAGGTTAGATTGCTACTGCCAGTAATAAAAAGGGTATTTCTCGCTACTTGTGAAGGGTCTAATCTGAAAATGTACAATTTTGAATGGTTAGGTTTAAATGTTTTTCTGATTAATAATCTATTCTGTATTAGTAGTTCAATAAAGAATTTCACTTGTTGATAGAACTCTTTATTGTCAAAATACTCAGTATTTATAGATTTAGTAATTGATTCAAAGAAACGTTTTATTCTTTCTTCATCTGAGATATTGGAAGATTTTTCAGCATATTCTATAAGTCCGTGATTTGTTCTATCAACATTTAAACCTACAAGGATTTTCATCTTTACTTCAGGATTATTTTTAAGCCCTTCATATAATTCTTTCAAACCCGAAAAATAAAAGAAGCCAACAAGTGCCTTAATCTCATTACTTTTTGAGAGCAGTTCTATGATTCTATTTTTGAGTTGTTTCGTTTGACTGTTTGTAATAAAGTTATTCATTTTTATCTATCCAATGTTGTCGAAGAACTGTATAAGTTCATGACATATAAGACAAATAGAGGAATTTAACATCATCAATAATGCCATGTGTTTTTAAAAATTGCAAGGGAGTTTTATTTCCTGATGCATGATGTGTTCTCAAGCGATTATAGATATATCCCCATTTAACCGCATAATTCAATATTTTTCAGATTATGCTGGAAACTGCAATGCATTTGGATAAAAAAAGATATTTCGGAGAGGAGGTGATTTAAAAATAGCATAAATTTTGGTTAGTACTGAACTTATACATTAAAAAAATTGATATGCCTGGTTCTACAGGTTTGCCATTTTTAACTGCATATTTCGGGTTTATATATCTTCACTGGGGCAAAATATATCGTGGAAAAAGATAAGATATAGACATAAAATAAACTTGAATATTTAATTATAGTATATTATTCTTATAGAATAAATCAAATAGAATAATTATAAAGAAAGGATATTCTATGGTTAATCCTTTTATCCTTGAAATTGCTGAGGGTGATGATTTCTGCAACAGAAAAAAAGAGATTGATGAGCTTATAACCCGTGCACATAACGCTCAAAACGTGTTTCTATACTCACCAAGACGCTATGGAAAGTCTTCCCTTGTCACAATGGTTCAAAAAAAACTTGCAAAAGAAGGATTTGTTAATGTCTATGTTGATTTATTTCCCATCTCGTCAGAATCAGATGTTATTTCTAAATTCGCTGCAGCTGTATTCAAGGGTATGGGCAAAGGTGCTGACCCAAGAAATTTTATTGATAGGGTTAAAAATATTTTCAGTCGTTTTATTCCTTTTTGGTTTTAAACATTAAATTTTCTGGTTTATCAATTCCTTAGCTGCTTCATATACTTCTTTTAATGCTGTTGGATGTTTTTGTATTTCGCCTTTTGCGTCTATCCCAAGATAGCTCAGAGTTTTATGTTCTGGAACGCTGATTGTTCTAAAAAATGCTTTTGCAGTTGCACCTGCGCATTCTATACCTATTTCTTTTTTCATGCCTCCAACGAGTAGAAGCAAGCCTTTCCTACCGTATTGTCCAGATGTAATTGGTTTTTTTAAAAGATATTTTTCACACCAGAACGACTGGCATCTATCAATCATTGTCTTTGTTTGTGCGCTCAAGCTGAAAAAGAAAATAGGTGAAGCAAGAATAATTCTATCCGCAGTTCTAATTGATTCGTAAATTATATTCATATCATCATTATATATACAAAAACCTGTTTCTTCACATCCACCGCAGTTCTGACAGGGCATGATATCCATCTCATTTAATCTAAAAATATTTACATTAAAACCTGATTTTTCTATGCCTTCAATTGCTGTTTTAAGCAAAATTTCGGTATTTCCATCTCTTCTCGGGCTTCCCATAAAAGCTATAATGTTCATTGCTTTTTTATATAAATCTCCTTTTTCAAATCAAGCCAATCTTTCATTTTTTGTAAATTCTCCGTTAAATCCCACCAGCCATTTTTGAAGGTTGTATAATCAGGCGCACCAGTCATTGCAGAAGAATATCTTATAGAATTTGAATAAAACAGCCATTGTTTTATCCACATCTGTTCAATGGATTCGTCAAATGGATTGCTGTTATCAGCAAATTTATTTTTCCATATTTCAAGCATAAAAGATGTTGCTGTCATTGACATTGTATTTGTCTCGTTTATTGTGCTATCCATCTTGCTAAAATGTCCTTTTATCCACTGAGAACTATGACATGAATTGCAAATATTACTAAATACTCTCTGTCTTTTTATCTGTTCATCTTTATCAATGAGATATTCTGTAGCAGGTTCATTAGAAAAAGTTACAGGCAGTGGTAATCCATCTTTATTTTTAATAATGGTTGTATCACCAGATTTTGGTTGAGGGTGGCTGTAAATAAGTCCAAATAATCTTACCCATAATCTTGAACCAAAATCGTGTGTTCGTTCTGAAATAATTTCGCCTTCAGGCGAAACAAGAAGGCTATTGTGGCATGTTGAGCAAGTCGGGGCTTTTATATCTTTACCTATTTTCCACGGTACATTAGTGAAATTCCAATTCTTTCCGAGAGAAGAAAAGATATTGCCATGCTTGCTTTCTTCATAAACATTCCATGCAGGAACATCAGGCTCATGATGACATTGCCCGCATGTATAAGGCTTTCTTGCCACTTCAATTGAAAAACTATGCCTTGCATGACAGGCAGAGCATGAACCTCTACTGCCGTCTGGATTTATTCTACCAACACCCTGGTTAGGCCAGTTTTTTAAATCAGGAACAGTCATAATACCAATTTTAGTGGAAATATTCTTGGTTGAAACTACATCTATTACAGTACCGTGACAACCAAGACATGTTTCATGTAATGTTGAATCAGATGGCTTTTCAAGAATTAATTTATCAAGGTCATGTTTTTTAATGCCTGTAACAGTATCTGTTAAAAGTCTGTAAACAGTATTGTCCATAAGAATTTTGTGTGCATAAGATTTCTTGCTAATAGAAAATTGCTGAACTTCAACAACATGGCATGTTTTGCAATCTTCAGGTGTGACAACAATATGTATATTTCTGCTCATATGATTAAATGTATCTTTGTGTTTTTCGGCATTAAGACTATGACATTCATAACAGCCTACAGCATAAGAAGACAATTCTGCAGGGATTGAAGGAGATGATATTCTTTTCTCAATATCAGGTTTGTTTATAACGGTTTCAGGAGCTGTTTTTGAGTGCCTGCTTTCAAACCAATCTTTTACTATTCCGGGAGTAAAATTAATATGGCAGCCGATACACGCCTTTGTTGCAGGACTTATGGAGACATCCGAAAATTTTTCATTCTTATCCTCTGATGCAAAACAAATTGTGTTTATAAATAAAAATATCAGGATAAGAAAGATCTTAATAAAATTCATTTTTCCCCCCTTTAATAAAATATTTGTCTTCATCATTCAATCTTTTTAAAACTTTTCTTTGGAGCTCCGCATATGGGACATTTATCCGGGGCTTCACCCTCAACAGTATTCCCGCAAACCTGACAGACATAATAGTCAACATTTTCGTTTTTACCAAGATTATCCAGTGCTTTTTTGTATAAATCAGCATGAATTTTTTCAACCTCATTTGCATAATTAAAACTTCTTAAAGCGCCTTTTATGCCTTCTTTCTCTGCATCTGAAATCATTTGCGGATACATACTTTCAAATTCATGAGTTTCTCCTCCAATTGCTGTCTGAAGGTTTTCTTTTGTACTTTTGATTTCACCAAGCTCTCTAAGATGATTCAGCGCATGAACTGTTTCAGCCTCTGCTGCTGCTCTAAATAATTTTGCAATTTGTTTATATCCTTCATCCTCTGCTTTTTTTGCGAATGCAAGATATTTTCTATTTGCCTGCGATTCGCCTGCAAAAGCTTCTGCAAGATTTTTCATGGTCTTAGACATAATCTTCCTCCTTTTTTAAATATTTGTTAATTTTTCAATTACTTTTCTATCTATATGCAGTTCTTTTTCAAGCATATTTGCAGATGCTCCGGTTTGTTTTACAATTTCTTTAAGATAATCTTCAAAGACTGTGCTTTGATCCCAACAACTGTAAAAATGTTCTTTAAGGATTGAAGCAAGACCTTCTGCAGGAATCCTATAGCCTTTCCTTGTTGCTTCCTTTTCTCCAACGCACTCTGGAATTCCAATAACAGTTATGCTTTCGTCAATAATTATATATCTTATATTATTTGCAATAGCGCATGGACTGTATCTGATTTCAGCTCCAGAACTTTTATAAAGATAACCTATTTGGATACGATCATGAAATTTTGGCATTAAATATTTTACTTTCACGCCTTTTGATGTAAGAACTTGTATATTATGTGTAATATCCCTGATTCTTTTTTCATCATCAGGTGATGGAGGCCTTCCTGTTATGAAACCGGTTATCTCTTTCTGAGCATCCATCATTGAATCTTTTACTGTAAGGAAATATTCCTGTCTTGTAAGAATTTTTGTTGCTTTTCCAACTTCAAGAAGCAGACTTCTTCTTTCTTTGCCTTCTTTTATGCTATAAAGCAAAAGTACGATTGTAACAGCAAGCAATATGGATTCGAGTATTAGAAGTAGTGTTTCTATTTTCATATTTTTGATTTTATGATTATTTTTTTAATGCGTCTATTACATCATCAGCCCAGCTGATTGCCGCTGAAACTGCTGGGAATCCAATAGTGCTTGTTATCAATATAATAGCATGATAAATTTCTTCAGGTTTAGCTCCTGAATCAAGAGCTCTTCTTACATGTGAATGTACAGCACCTTCTGACCTTATCGCAACTGCAGCAGCGAGCTTGACTAAATCAGCTGTTTTGTCATTTAATGGCCCTGATTCACGAGCTGCTTTTCCTAAATTTTCTACTGCCTTGGAAAGTTTTGTGAAACGTTTCTTTAGTTTTAGATACTGTTTAGGATATTCAGACATTTTCCCTCCTTAAAATTGTGTATGATAATCTTTTACTTTTCTGGCAAAATCTCTGCCAAATTCATAACATTTTTCTTCGTCCTCCTGTGACGGCCTATAATTGACCTGAATGCCGGGTTCAACAATTTCAAGCTCTGTTTTCTTGAGAAGGTCGTAAATATCTCTGACAGCTCCGCCACCCCATCCATAGCTTCCGAAAGCACCTGCAATGCGATTTTTTGGCCTGAGACCTTTAAGGTATATCAGAAAATCGCCTATTGTTGGAAACAATGAATTATTCAAAGTTGGAGACCCGATAAGACAGCCTCTTGATTTCCAGAATTCTTTAACAGCTATACTGTTTGGGGTTGCTCTTAATTTTATTACTTTTACGTCAACACCCTCGTCCTGAATTCCCTGAGCAATTGGAATTGTCATTAATTCTGTGCTCTGCCACATTGTATCATAAATAATTGCTACTCTGAGTTCTGCTTTTCCGTTTGCCATGTCAAGATACATGTTAAGTATTTTAGATGGATTTTTCCTCCAGATTATTCCATGGTCAGGAGCAATCATATCAATTTCAAGGCCGAGTTTTTGTATTTCAGCAATTTTATTTTTTATAAGTATTCCAAAAGGCATTAGAATATTTGCATAATAATCAATTACAGCATCTTCAAGTTCTGAAGCTGAATAGCAGGAAATAAATTCGTCATCAAAACGTGCAACAGAAGCATAATGTTGACCAAAACCATCCTGACTTATTAGAAGCCTGTCTTCTTTTATGTAAGTCATCATAGAATCCGGCCAATGAAGCATCGGAGTTTCAATAAATAGCAGATTGCGCTTCCCGATATTAAGAGTATCGCCTGTTTTTACAATATTAATATTCCATTTTGAAATGTCAAAAAATCTTGATAGTCCTTTTTTGCCTTTTTCGGTTAAATAAATTTTTGCATCTGGAGTTAAGGCCATTATATGGTCAAGACTTGTTACATGATCGTTTTCAATATGATTAATTACAATATTTTTAATTGTAGATGGTTCAATCAAACTTTTAATATTATCTATCATTGTTTCAGAAAAAGTATGCTTTACTGTATCAAAAAGTGTGATTTGTTCATCAAGAACAAGGTAGTTATTATAAGTGGTACCATTGGTTGTAACATAACCATGAAAGTCTCTGATTGACCAGTCAATTGCTCCTACCCAATAAATGTCGGGTTTTATTTTAATTGCCTTCATTTTCCCTCCGGTTTTTAAGAAATTAATTTTGCGCCAAAACTCAAAAATGCAGATAAAAAAATTTGTTACGGTCACCTGCATTTTGGAGTTAAAGTTGAATAGTATTATTTATTTTCTTTAATAAATTATTGCAACGCGGGTCAATTATGTCAAGTTTGCCATAAAAAAAATAACTATGCGCAGGGCAACCGCCTGTGCAGTTATTATAGTGCTTGCAATCTTTCTTCTCGCAGGGATTTTCAAAGTTTTTATTTCTGAAGTAATTGAGCGAAGGATGCTCTAATATTGATTGCAGGCTATCTTTAAAAATATTGCCAAGTTTAAATTCTTTAAAGCTTGCAAAAAGATTGCAGGGAAAGACTGAACCATCTGGCATAATGGCGATTTTCGAAAATCCAGCGTCGCATCTTTTGCCTGATGAAGCATTGTATTTATAGAAACCAGAAGCTGAGACAGAACCTATGTCAATATTACCAGTATATTTTTCACTTAACTCAAGATAAAAATCGTGATATTCTGGGAAAGAAATGCAATCATATCTTTTTCTGCCAATTATATCCTCATGCAGAAGGAAATACTTTTTTAAGCCTATTTCAAACAGGAAATTTAAAAGATTAATAATTTCTTTTTTGTTTGATTTCATTAAAACAGTTTTTACAATAGGATTAATATTGGATGATTTGATAAATTTAATGTTTTCAATAATTAATTCATAATTATTTGATCCTGTAAGTCTATTATGTGTTTGTTTTAACCCGAGCAAAGAAAAACCAATATTTATAGTATCTGAAGGTATTTTAAGAAGTTTTTTGAGTCTATTATGAAGACTTCCATTAGTGCTTATATTTACTAATAACCCCGACTCAGATGCAGTTTTAACAAATTCATCAATCCAGTCAACAAGCAGAGGTTCGCCTCCAAGAATATCTATTTCTTTTATACCATTCTGGCAGGCAATATCAATAATTTTAAAAGCATCATTTTTACGTATTTCCTGATATTGTTTTTTTATAGAATAATTGTTAAAGCAAAAATTGCAATTTTGATTGCATCTGATTGTTGGATAAAATTGTATAAAAAATAGTGGCTTCATTTTTACATTTTTTATTATAATAAATTATAATAAAAATGAAATGTTTTTAACAATAAAATGTTTGACTGAATAATCAAAAACAATTAAACTTCTTATAAAAGCTACAAAGCCATAAAACAGGAGGCGAAAATGAATGCTATTGAAATCGCGATTAAAATGGAAAAGGATGCTATTGATTTTTATCAACAGGCAGCAAAAAAAACACGACATCCTGTTGGAAAGAAGATGTTTTTATCAATAACAGAAGATGAAAGAAGGCATCTCCAGATGTTGTCGGATATATTAAAGGAAATTAATTTAACGATAAAAGAAGTCCATCCAATTCGAAATATTAAAACTATTTTTGAAACAATGAAGGAATCAATGATGCAGAGAGTTGCAGCTACAAAAGACGAACTCGAGGGTTTTAGAATTGCAATGGAAATGGAAAAGGAAGGCATAGAGTTTTATAATAAGACCATGTTAGAGGCAAAAACAGAAAAAGAAAAAGCATTATTCAATAGATTGATTGAAGAGGAAAAACAGCATTTTGCAATTTTCTCAAATACCTATAATTTTATGAAAGATACAGGCAACTGGTATATGTGGGAGGAGCATAGTATTGTTGAGGGGTAATAAATACCCGGAAAGGAGGTTTTTATGGCAAAACCAGTAGTAAATGAAGACTTGTGTGAAGGATGTGCAACTTGTGAAGAAATATGTCCGCAGGTTTTTAAGGTTGGAGATGATGGAAAAGCACATGTGATAGGCCCTGATAAGTGTGATACATGTGATTGTCAGGAAGCTGCGGATACCTGTCCAGTTCAGGCGATTACAATAGAATAAAATTATTTAACCACAGAGCTTTCTGAAATATGAATAATAGAAAGACTCTGTGGTTATTTTTTGTAGTTAGCAAGAACTTTTGCACTTGCAGGTCAGCGAGACCCTTTTTGATACCTTTCTGATTTTCATAATCAGCACCCCCTTTCTTAGAGGACAAAAGGCTTCATGCCTTTATTTATAAAGTATTTTATTATTTTTATCTAAAAAAGTCAAATTACAAATAATACAGATGACAAAAATAAATGTGTTAAATAGATTTTTTAAAATAAGCGCATTTATAAGGGTCTTTACCTGATTTTTCTCCTGAAAGTTCAGCTCTAAATCTGCATCCTCCTCTGCATATTTCTATAAAATCACAGTCGCATTTAAGAGTACTTAGTTTTATTGGTTTAATTCTTGACCAGCAGGCTTGAAGTCCCTCATTTATATGACCAACAGGTGAGTCAGAATAAAAACTGCATTTAGATGCATAACCATTAGCATTGACTGCCATCAAATGTAGTCCACAAGCATAACCTTTACTGCTTGAATGAATTCCTCCTGAATAACCATATGAAAGAAATTTACTTCCTTCAACTGGTGTTATCTGAAAATCGGGATTTTCTTTTAATCTTCCAGTTATGCAGGGGATATCAACTGTCCATTCCTTAATTCCCATTCTGGTAAATAACTTCTGCATTTTATCAAAATCATTCAAATTCTTACGATGAATCATTGTTGCAACAGATATATCAATCCCTGAATCAATTGCCTGTTTCAAGGAACGTATAGCTTTTTTAAAAGTTCCTCTGCCCCTTATTGAATCATGAGCTTTTTCAAGGCCGTCAATGCTTATTTGTATTTCATGAATATTAAGTTTATTTAATAATTTTTTGTTTATTAGCAAGCCATTCGTAAAAAGAACTCTTCTGAAAGAGAAATCAGCAAGCATTTCATTTATTTCTTTGAATTTACTATGCATTAAAGGTTCTCCGCCTGTTATCATGACTCTTAACCCCTGCATTTTTTCAAATTCGGTTAAAACTTTCTTAATCTGCTCCAAACCAAGCTCATCATTTTGGTGATTAATAAAACAATGTCTGCATCTCAAATTACATCTATTTGTTATTTGTAGTTCAAGATAACGCAAAGAAGGAATTGGAGATTTTTTTATAATAGGTCTTTTTACAGCTGTATATTTTTTATTTAATATCCCTTCTTTAATGCAATATTCAATAAATTTATTATCATTTGAATAGCCTCCATTTTTAGTTGAGCAATCTATTAAAAATTGGAATGAAGTTTTGTTAAGCTCATAAAGCTCGTCATTTTTAATGTTGTATAAATAAGGTTTTTCAAGATGTTTCAATACAGCATTGGGAGTTAAGAAATATTTCATATATCATACCTAAAATATTTTTCTAATAAATCATCAGATTAAATTGTCTCTATTGTTTTCTTTAATTTATATGGTACTATATTAAAATAGTTTTTGAAATTATTTTATTAAACCTCTTTTTTGCCCTGTATGGAAAATCCGAAAGCAAAGATACTTTGTGTTGACGATGATGCTGACCTCCTTCAGCTAAATTCTACCATCCTCCAATCAGCGGGTTATGAAGTTATAGAAGCATGTTCAGGAAACGAATGTTTACAGAGGATAAAAGAAATTCGTCCTGATCTTGTTCTTCTTGATGTAATGCTTCCAGATGCTGATGGCTTTGAACTTTGTAAGAAGATAAAAGAAGACCCTGAAATGTTTGGAACATATGTGATTCTTATTTCAGGCATGGAAATATCTTCAGGAAGTCAGGTAAAAGGTCTTGAAATTGGCGCAGATGGTTATATTACAAGGCCTATTACTGCTCCGGAGCTTATAGCGCGTATTCAGGCTATACTCAGGATAAAAATTACAGAAATGGCGCTCAGGAAAAGCATGGAGCGCTATCAAATGTTAATCGAGACAATGAATGAAGGTCTCGGCATTGTTAATGAAAATATGATAGTTACTTTTATAAATGATAAGTTGTGTGAATTAACAGGGTATGCGAAAAATGAAATAATTGGAAATCCTCTTCTGGCATTTTTCAACCTCGAAAATCAGGAAATTCTCAGGAATGAATTTAATAAAGTTCGTAACAATATCTGCAAACCATTTGAAATAAAAGGGAAGAAAAAGAATGGCAGGGATTTTTATGTAATTTTTTCTCCCAGAGCAATTTTTGATTCCAGCGGGGAATTTAAAGGAGCATTTGCTGTTCTGACAGACATAACAAGGAATAAGGAAATTGAAGAAGCTAATACGAAGAATTTTATAAGGTTGAAAACAATTATGGATTCTGTTGGTGACGGGATATACGGAGTTGACAGGAATGGAAAAACAATTTTTGTAAATCCTGCTTTGCTCAGAATGACAGGCTATTCAGAAAAAGAACTAATTGGAAGAAATCTTCATTATATATTAAGACATACCAAATCTGACGGTTCAGCTTACGAGAGAGAAGATTGTCCAATTCTTATGACTCTTCTTAAAGGGGAGACATTTTTTAATATTACAGACGAAGTAGTATGGAGAAAAGATGGTTCAAGGTTCCCTGTTGAATACACAAGCGCTCCTATTGTTGAACAGGATAGAATAACAGGGGCTGTGGTAGTAATAAGGGATATAACTGAAAGAATGCAGGCAGAGGAAGAAATAAAAAGGCTTAACAAAGATCTTGAACATAGGGTAGTTCAAAGAACCCGGCAGCTTGAAGCTGTGATAAGAGAACTCGAAGATGAGATATTTGAACGAAAAAGAACTGAAGAAAAAATTAGCAAATATGCAGATAGACTAAAAACCCTTTCAAACCGTTTAATAGAAATTCAGGAAGCTGAACGCAAATATATTGCGCGTGAATTACATGAAGGAATAGGGCAGACGTTGAATGGACTTAAAAATGTGCTTGACATGATGGTTAATACCCGGCCAAATGCAAATGAAGCTCTTTTTGATATTCAGAACACTGTTAAGGATTTGCTTGTAAGAGTAAGGAATATGTCTCTGGACCTAAGACCGTTTATGCTTGATGATATGGGTATTCTTCCTGCATTGTTATGGCATTTTGACAGATTTCAAACCCAGACAAAAATAAGGGTGAGATTTTCTCATGAGGGGCTTAATATTCGTTTTAGACCTGAAGTTGAAACAGCTGCATATAGAGTTGTTCAGGAGGCTTTGATGAATGTAGCGAGACATTCATGTGCAGATGAAGTTATAGTTTTCATTAAAGCGGATTCTAATAACCTTACAATAAATATTGAAGACAAAGGCATAGGGTTCGATTATTCGGCAGTTAAGGCATTAGGTAACTCAGCAGGCTTGAAATGGATGCAGGAAAGAATTTCATTGCTTGGAGGGAAACTATTTATTGAATCATCAAAGGGCAAGGGGACAAGGTTAACTGTAACCCTGCCCCTTACAGATATGTTTTAAAACTTATATCTTAAGCACATAATATCTAAGCCATACATATAAAGTAGAAATAACAACAGTCATTATCATTAATGGCATTCCGTAGAACATAAACCTTCCAAAAGATATTCTTTTGCCGAGTTTTTCTGACATGCCAACAACTATAACATTTGCTGAAGCTCCAATTGCTGTTCCATTGCCTCCAAGACATGCTCCAAGTGCCAGTGACCACCATAAGGGCATCAAATCTGCGTGATGTAAAAGCTGTATTCCTGAAAGGTCAGGCCAGAGTTGTTTTGCCATGTCAACAATCAATGGATTCATGGTTGCAACATATGGTATGTTGTCTATAAATGCTGATGCAAAAGCTGAAAACCACATTACCACCATTGAGGTTGCAAATAAGTTGCCCTGTGTTATTTCAAGCACTTTGATTGACATCCATTTAATTAATCCAACTTTTACAACTCCTCCTATAATAATAAACAAACCCATGAAAAAGAATATCGTAGGCCATTCTACTTCTGCAAGTATATGATGAGGCTCATGAGTTTTTGAAAGAAGCAGTAAAAGTCCTGCACCAAATAGCGCTACTGTTGCAGGCTGAAAATGCAGCATCCCGTGAAATACAAAACCCGTTAATACCATCGCAAGCACAAATAGAGATTTCTTCAGCATTACAGGGTCTTTTATAGCCTCATTTTCATTCATTGCCATTATTCTTTTCTTGAGCTCTTCTTTTGTCTTAAGCTGTTTGCCCCAGATAAGTTTTATTGCTATGATGTAAAAAACCATAGTTATAACAATAACAGGTGTGAGATGATATATGAATGCCATGAAATCAAGTTGAGCCTTAGAGGCAATCATTATGTTTGGCGGATCACCAATTAATGTGGCTGTGCCACCTATATTCGATGCCAGCGCGCATGAAATAAGGTATGGAATTGCATCTACCTGCAATGCATCTGCAATCAGTATTGTTACAGGAACAATTAAAAGAACAGTTGTTACATTGTCAAGAAAAGCGCTTAAAACAGCAGTTACAATTGCAAAAATAGCCAGAATTCTGAAAGGCTCTCCTTTGCCCCATTTTGCACTTTTTATTGCAATATATTCAAAAACACCTGTTGGTCTCATAAGATTGATGATTACCATCATTGAGATGAGAAGAAATATAACATTCCAGTCAATGCCGAATTCTTCAACATGAAAAGCTTCATGCTGTTCAAGTATTTTTAAGACAAGCATTATGCCAGCGCCAAAAATAGCTACAATTGTTTTATGTATTTTTTCCGATACAATGACAGCATAGGCGATTAAAAAAACTGCTGTGGCTATCCAGAAAGATGGACCCATAACAACCTGTGTTGCTGTTGCTGCCTCATGTGTCATTTCTCACCTCCTGTGTTTTCATCAAGCATTGATTTTGTAATTTCATAAAATATGTCTCTCTCATAAAGCATCCCTATTACCCTGTTTTCTTTATTTAAGACAGGCACTCTTTTGACATTGTTTTTAAGCATATAATCAATGCATTCCATCAAAGTTGAATTTTCTTGTACAGTAATTACCTTTGGAGTCATAATATCTTTTACTTTTTTGTTTGCTGCTTTATGAGCAAATGTCTCAACCATACCATCCCAGGCAAATTTTCCGAGATTCATTAAATCCATATAAGCAGGATGAACTGCTTTTAAGATATCTCCAATAGAAAGAATTCCTACGAGATTGCCTGAAGAATCAAGCACTGGCAAAGCTTTTACACCTATTTTTTCCTCTCCTCTCCTTGCTATTCTCAAAAGATTTGCCGCTTCTTTAAGTGTATTTTCAGGTTTTAAATATTCTTGCAGTGGAATCATCAAATCCTTAGCCTTCATAAATCCTCCTAATTAATAAACTGCTGAATTATCCCTGAGAAATCTTCAGTTCAATTTTCTTACCATCAATCACTGCATAAGAATCTGCAGGCCAGATATAATTAGTGTCAGGAGCATGTATCTGTATGCCTGAAAACAATGCATAGTCGCTCTTTGAAATATCCACTGTTTTCTCAATAATATTCTCAAGATCTTCCTGTATAACCTTGCGTGTTATTTTTGTAAGTTCAATTAAATCTGGCATATGACCGTATGGTATCTCTCTTAAAAGCCTTCTTTTTAAAAGACTTTCCTCTATATCCTCTTCATCAAGTTTTATTAAAAGCTTACCCTGTTGAAGTTCACTCAGAAATAAACATAATGCTCCGCATGCGCTTGAATCTTCCTTTATACCCCTCCTTTTACAAAACCCGCTCTTGCCGTCTTCATTAACCGCGATGTGAGGTATTACATAAAAAACATAACGTTCCTTATCATCAACGCGAGGAGCATGGTGTATGGCTGCTTTAAGCCCTGTTTTCCCTGCTGTAAACATTCCAGCAAGACTCGAAAAATTAAAGGCTTCTCCCCATATATGTTTTACTATACTTCTTACGGTCTGGGATATTTCATCTCTGCATACACATACTGACGCAAAAGCATTGTCATCATTAAATCCAAAGTCACGAAGTATATTATATGTTTTCCTTATATAATCAACTTCCTTGATTGCATTCTCAAAACTTTCTTTCATTACTTTTTCAAAACCCATGTTTCCTCCGATATCAGGAAAATTACTTTATCCAGCCTCCTCTTATAAAAAAGAGGAGGCAATGAATGTTTATTATTTTAAAAGTATAGGCATTCCGAGCATAGGCCAGAATGTCAGAATTGCTATTGCAAGAAATACTATTAATAATATGCTTGGTATTATCCCATAGCCAAAAAACTCGCCTGTTGAAAATTGCTTTGACTCATATGCAATAGCATTTGGCGCCGCACCTATTAAAAGCACAAAAGGCATGCCTGCTGTTACAAGCGAAGCATAAAAAATAACATCAGGTGCAACTCCAAGATATTGTGCAACTACAAGTGATACAGGAAGTGAAATAGCAATTGCAGCAACATTCATAATAAAGTTTGTCATAATAAGAACAAAGGTCGCTATGCTTAAAACAAAGACCATCCAGTGTGCATGCTGGAAAAGGACAAGCCAATTAACAGCCATCCACTGGGCAGCTCCTGTTTTCCAGAGGCAGAAGCCAATACTCATTGCACCGCTGAAAAGAAGTATAATATTCCATGGAATTTCCTCAAGTTCCTTTACTGTAAGTACTTTGAATATGAAGAAAAGCAATGTTGAGACAAGCATTATTGCAGCTCTGTCCAATGGTTTTAATGCAGGTACAAATGACTGAAGCGCCATCACAACAACTACAAGTATTACTGTTCCGATGACAAACTTTTCATTAAAAGTTATCGGACCAAGTTCTTTTGAAAGTTTTTTGACCTTTTCTCTAAGTCCAGGAATAACCTTTTTTTCGGGTTTAAGGAAAATCATTAAAATTATCCATATAAGAAAAACCATTCCCCAACCAACAATAAACATGTATTTTGTAAGTTCAAAAAATCCCACATCTCTTCCTGTGAATTCCTTGAACATGCCTGCTGCTGCAGGACCACGAGCCGCGCCAAGAAATGTTATAATGCTTCCTGCTCCAGCTGCGTATGCCATGCCGATAAATAAGGCTTTTCCAAACTTGGTTTTCTTTTCACCCTCTCCATAAAGTGCATATACTGCGAGCAATATTGGGAATACTGTTGCTGCTGCTGCAGTATGAGCCATAAAATGCGCTAATCCTGCTGTAACAACAAGACAACCCAATAAAATCATACTGGTTTTTTCACCGACAATTTCAAGCATTTTATATGCAAGACGTTTTGTAAGCCCTGATTTTGTAAAAGCCAAGCCTACAACAACAGAACCAAAAATAAACATAACAGATGGGTCCATAAAATCTTTAAAAGCATCTTTTGCCGAGCGAATTGCAAATAATGCCTGAAATACACCTATTGCAATTGATGTCACACCAATAGGAACTACTTCAAATACCCACCAGATGCCTGCCATTGCAAACAATGCAATAGCTCCCTTACCCTGCTGAGATAGAGTAAAATGTTTTCCTACTGGATCTACAGCGTCAGGCCAGGGCGGCATAAAATATACAAGAAAAAAAACACCCAATCCCAATAAAATAAAAAATACTCTTTTCCAGTCAAATTTTGGTTTTGTTTCAGCAATAACTATTTCAGCTGGAGGCTCAGGTAAGCCTTCTGTGCGTTTTTTGTCTTTATCTGCCATCTTCTACCTCCTATTCCTTCAGTATTGCATCAGAAATGCTGTCAAATACCTCAATCATCCTTACCAGTCCCACAAACTTCTTCTTGCCCTCAAGTACAGGAAGAAGCACAAGATCATTGTGAAGCATTAAATATGCTGCCTTTGTCAATGGATCATCAGGTTCTACAAAATGCTTTGCAGGCACCATTATCTCACTTACAGGCTTATCTGCAAGCTCCTTTGATTCTTTTGTGAAAAGTGTATCCCATATTAATGACAATGTGCTCTCATCTTCCTTTGGCACCTGAGCCTTCTCGCTGGGCTTTAGAAATCTTGGCTCAAGTCCCTTTAAAATGTCCTTCAGCGTCAATGTGCCCATAAGATTGTACTTTTCATCAAACACAAGCACTGCCATTGGTTCAGGATATTTCTTCGCGCTTAAAAATGATACCTTTACTATCCTGATCGCCTGACTGATTGTAAACCAGTAAGGTACATGAGGATATTCGAATATCCCAATCATTACATCCTTTGCTACCTTTCCATTTGACATGTCAATTCCCTCCTTTTTTTATATTGCCTTCCTCTCAAGCTCTATTAAAAAGTTAAATCTACCAGGCTTCTTTACTGAACGCGTGTATATAAATGTGGTGTCTCCTGAATAATAAAATTGCATCATAATCAACGAGGCTGTACCCTCTGGCAATCCAAATATTCTTGCCTCATCTGCATTTAAATAACCAATATCTATCAGATTCCTTACCTTTGTTATTCTTATCCCGTATTTCTTCTCTATTATGTCTATTAAAGAGTTCCTCGCTATGTCTTCTTCAAGCAGTAACGGACAAATGTGATACGGAATAAAACTCTCCTGAATTATTAATGGTTCATTATCTTTAAGTTGAAGCCTCTTTATATAAATAACATGCTTGTCAGGCGGTATATTGAGTTTTACATCAAGCTCATCAATAGGCATCATTACTGTCCTTGCAAGTACATTTGTAGTAAGATTTGCTGCCTCTTCAAGCATTGATTCCCTGAAGTTTGTGAGCATTGAAATGCCATTTGAAATTGTATTCCTGTAAATAAAAGTCCCCTTGCCCTGCTGGCGCTTCAGATAGCCGTGTCGTACAAGTTCAAGCACTGCTGTTCTGACTGTTGCCCTGCTTACACTGAACATATTGCAAAGGTCTTCTTCTGTGGGAATCTGGGTTCCTACCTGCCATTCGCCACTTTCAATTTTCTTCTTCAGTATCTCGTATAACTGAAGATATAATTTCTGATGGTCTTCTCTGT
>Ga0078972_1008175_pt1 | contig 22236 bp, 13 predicted proteins | sample YelNatPaOPGAMG01_FD_67568 | JGI IMG/M metagenome (GOLD analysis project Ga0078972, IMG submission 67568) | Hot spring thermophilic microbial communities from Obsidian Pool, Yellowstone National Park, USA - OP-RAMG-01 (SPADES assembly) (version 2) | ecosystem: Environmental > Aquatic > Thermal...
TGCGCTTCTACTGTGAAGGATTGGAGGAGAAGTTTTTGGAGCGCGGTGCTCCAGCACCGCTTTCGGTTCGGTTGATTGACACGACTTGCGCGTCAGCCAAAGTTTGGTATTTGGTATAGCCCGAGCGCCGCACAGCAGCCGGCCCTGACGAAGCCTTGCTCTTCAATGCAGAATTTACTGCACCCCTTCAGGGGCGCGCCAGTTCACTTCTATAGCGGCGTTCTGCGAACGCCGTCTGTTTTCCCCAGCATGGGTGCAACAAGACAGTCATCCAGATGCGGCCCAACAATACCCGGCGGTCACAGACCGCCGCTACAGCACTGCAGGTGTTCGTCTCCCGCGCATAACAAGAGGCTCTTGGACTGCGGGAGCAAAGTGAGTATCAGCGAGCGCCGACACCGCTTTGGGATTAACCTTGGCGCATTGCTCCAGCCCCAAAAAGCGCCGTCGTCCGGTTTACCTCGCATGTTCCACAACCTTGCAGTGCTGGCCTGACGAAACCATTCCGGCACATACAATATTCGGGGGCGCGACCTGCGGTATCGCCGATGTCCAAGCCGACCCAGCTTCAGGATTTTTTTATGCCGCAGCCCTGGGCAAATGGCTGGCAGGTCCATCCTGCACCAGGGCAAGGCGATTTTTGCCTGTGACCAAGCCGAGCAGCACCTGCGTGTGCATTGCACGTAGATACACACCAGGCAGCGGATCTGAAAATATACGCTCCAAAGAACGTGCGGAGTGCAAGACTAACAAGTCTGAACACCGTTAAGGCATTTGCATCGCGGCACTGCACACGCCTGGTACCAGCTCCGCATAAAACCCAATCGAGTGACACCAAAAAAGACACCGGTGCGCTCAACCTTAGACGGCCTTTCCAGCCAAGGCACATTTCTCTTTGCGCGATATTAAATTTGCAAGGCGCGCAGCTTGCCTCAGTCATTCCCACTTATGCACTTTTACCAGCGCGTTTCTGTACCCGATTTGGACAAATTCGCCCTGAGAATCAACAGGTCCAATGCGATTTGACCGATTCAAGCGACTCAGCGCCCTTCTCCGGTAACACAACTTTGGCCAACCAGCCCGTTGGCAGACTGGGGCTGGCAACTGCAGCTCAGACATGGCAACGCGCTTGCTAAATCAGGAATTGCCAAGGAGGCGCTGTGCAAGTTGTGCAAAGGTGCAAGCTCGGTTTGGCAGTCGGAGGGTTAGCCCTGCTTACCCTCGGCGTAGTACCTGCTCACGCCGCGTTTCCTACCAGTAGCGTGACCCTCGTTTGGGACCCGAGTCCTGACCCACGCGTCGTCGGGTACACAATCTGGTACGGGAACGCGAGTGGCGTTTACCCGACTCGCATTGACGTTGGCAATACCACCACAGCTACAATCGCCGACCTCGCAATCGGTCAGACCTATTATTTTGTCGCCACGGCATACACAGCCGATGGACTCGAAAGTCTGCCTTCAAATGAAGTCGAATATACCGTGCCGGGCCTTCTCTCAGCCAGTTACGCTGCTGCGCAGCGGCTTGCCATGCTGCAGTTTAATAGCTATCCGGGCGAGACCGTGGCTGTTCAAGCCAGTGAAGATTTGAAAAACTGGACAACGCTTTACCAATTGCAGCCAACGGCAAGTCAAGTTGTTCAAATAATAGACCCTGCATCAGCGTACCTGCCAAAACGGTTTTATCGGCTCATGGGACCGTACGTCGGAATGCGGAAACTCAGTCTAACACAATTTTCGGCACAAACCGTGCCCAAGCTAACCTTTGCGGCAATCCCGGGTGCAGTAGTGGAAATTCAAGCCAGTGACGATCGGGTTAATTGGACTACGTTGCACAGGTTCCTCGTTACATCGAATCAACCAGTTGAAATTCTTGATCCGACCTTAACCGATATCCCGATGCGGTTTTACCGGACTGCAGTTGGTGGCATGCCAGCGGCTGAAGTAGTTTACATCGGCCCTGACGCACTACGATGTGCAATGCTCACCGGTAAAGAAATTTCGGTCGTCAAGTTTTCCGGCCTGGCCGGTGAAATCGTCACTGTCCAAGCAAGTGATGACATGGTCAACTGGACTTCGCTTTACGAACTCCACATACCGACCAACAAAATCATTGAAATCGCCGACCCGGCTTCAGCATCACTGCCACAGCGGTTCTACCGACTCATGGGCGCGAATGTCGCCAGCCGTAAAGTTGAGCTGGCCCGGTACCGCGCACCTAGCATTGCCAAGATCAGCTTCGTCGCACCGCCAGGTGACGTCGTGCAATTACAGGCCAGTGAAAATCTTGTGGATTGGACCACACTCTACCAAGTAAAAGTCCAGACAAACCGGTGGATTGAGATTGTTGATCCCGATTCAGCAAAATTGCCACGCCGGTTTTACCGACTTGCACCAGTGGAGTAGGCCAAAAGGATAACCCGCCACAGCTCGATTCAACCGGAGGCCAGTTCGCGCCAGCCACTTTACCATCGAGCCACGATTAAAATGCTTACAAGGGTTCCACTTCCCATACATCGAGCTTTACGGCTGCTGCTTGCCCAATAAAGTCAAGCCTTAACAGAACGACATTTGGTCCATACCGTTTCTCAACCCAACCTTCCAATCCGCGTAACGGGCCGGACTTGATCCGCACACGCATGCCTTCGCCAATAGCCGGCGCAAGACGCACCTCAAGCCCAGTTTGTAATGCAAACATGATGTCGTCTAACTGTTGCTCGAACAGTTGTTGGTCGGTAACAACCAACAGCCTGACCACGCAATTACTGCGTAGCACAACCAGACGTTGGCTTTCGCCAAGCCGGAGGAACACATAGCCGGGGAACAACGGTTTCTCGAAAATAACTGTCTTACCGCGGTAGTGGTGCTTTACCTTGTAGCACGGCAGGGTGAACTCGACCCGCTCGCGCGCGCAATGACGCGCAAGTTTTTTTTCGCAGCGCGGCTTAGTATGAGCGACTACCCAAACTCGTTCGTCCACAGCACCAACATGGAAACCGCGTCCGGCTGAGTCAAGCCTTGGGCCGAGACCAACCCCAAGCAAAGCCCGAGCACTCAACTCGTATAATTCACACGTTTTTCTAAACGCAAACTTCAATGCGCAGACAGGCGGTCGGCTCGGCACGGGCGGGTGAAGCGTTCACGCTTTGCAGGAGAAACCCGGCAAGGCCGGACGGCTGCAGACAGTTTGCCGAGTCGGAAGGCGACCTGCCTTCGCCACATGGGCTGCGGCACAACAAAGCGATACATGAGGTTTTTTGCGCAATTTGGGACAAGCAACGACGGTCTCGTTCCACCAGCACTGCGGGTTTGTGCACTATCTGGATTAAAGTTGAGCTCGTTCGCGTCAATGCATCATCAATATCTTTTGTCGCCGGTCTTCACAACTGGTCATCCAAAGACTCAGTTTGGGCGCTGAGTCACCAGTGAAAACAAACCGGCCTGAAGGCCAGTCTGAACCTGCTGGAAACGAGCTGGTTAAAATGAAATTTAGCTTGCATTTTATGGCGTTATTTGCTACTTGAAAGGCGAACCTTGAAACGGCCTCGGCAAGGTAAAACCGAGCGACGGCGCGGTTGCCACATCCTAACTGTCGCCGAAGTCGGAACAACTTGCCGATTAAACCCGGCAAGCCGAAGGCGTGGTCTCGGTCTGGCACCGAGCAGGCTGCGTAGGTTAAAACCGGGTTACACAAGGCCAAAATTGGCCTCTGTACTCATAAATGGGTGCAGTGGACCGGGGCAAAACCGAGTTGGACGAGCCTATAATGGAGCCGGTTGCTACAGGCGTGCCCACGCCTTGCACTGAACGAGTCGAACTGCGCTTGGCACGGTTAGCCGCAGGAATCGGCTTATTGGTGTTTTGCGTTGGGACATATGGGTTGGTGAGTTGGGTAGCAACCCTTCCCATGCTCACCACATTCGGGTTAATGTCTGAGCCACTAAATCCACGCACTGGATTCGTTTTCCTGCTGGTCGGTTCAGCAATATTTTGCCAACTCAAATTTTCCAGCTCGCCCACGGCACGCTACTACGTGTTGGTTGCACTGGTTGTGGCAATCGCGCTGTGCCTGTTCTGCAGTTTGGCAAGCGTGCAGACGCCCCAACACAACCTAGCGTCTCCAATTCAACACACTGCAGAGTTGTTGGCCTGCAATTCATTCACTGCCATGTCCAAAATAAGCGGGCTGTCGCTTATGCTCGCATGTGGTCTTTTGGCTGCGCGCACATTGCACCCAGAATCCCGGATTAACCCTGTCGCAGGCAGCTTAGCGCTAGTAATCGTTCTGGTCAATTTCGTTGAATTACTGGGCAATTTGTATGGCTTGCCGCAGGTCTGGGGTGAAAAGATACCCGTGCCGCGCAATGCACTCGCAAGTGCAGGAGTAATTGGGGTCGGGTTAAGTCTTTTATTTGCCTCTGACCCGAGCAGCCTGCCGTTGCGCGGTTTCGTCGGTACATCGCCCAAGGCCAGGTTGATTCGGTTGCTTGTTCCGGGAACGTTTCTGTGCACAGTAGGCTTACAGCTAGCTTTCGATTTGCTATCTGGCTGGAAAATCCCAAATCCGGCTCAGCAGAATTTGTTTCGTGCATTGTTTGTAACCGGTATTACAGGGTTGGTGATTCGGATTACGTCCAAATCAATCGGACAAACTTTGCCACGTACCGCAAACGATGGGGCTGAAACTTCCAAGTTGCCAATCGCCACAACTGATTGGGTTTACCAGACTCGGGCGTCGGATTCGTCAACACAACAACAGCTTCCCACCCGAGCGAGTGGCCAGGCGGCAGTACCTGTATCCAATGCTGCGGATAACCAAGCTGTTTTCGGTGCGCTTGAAGCGATTTTCCCTGTCCTCGTAATGATCTATCGCCAAGGTAAATGCGTCTACGCAAATAAAGCTGCTGAGCTGATCCTGGGTCGCACAAAAGACGAACTCCGAAATTGTCATGCTTGGGATTTGGTCCATCCGGACATGCGCGATGTAGTCCGCGACCGTATCCTGCGCCGCGAAGCCGGTGAAGAAATGCCACTCAGACGTGAGTACCCGGTCGTGGCCGGGAACGGCCAAATCCGGTGGGTTGACCTTGCAGCCACACGGATCGAATTCGATGGCCAACCTGCCGTTCTGGTATGCGGCCTTGACGTCACACAACGCAAACAAATCGAAGAAAAGCTACGTGCACAAGAGGAACAATTCCGGCAAGTGGTCGAACACATACGCGAAGTTTTTTGGTTGCGAGATCACCCGAGTAAAAATTTCATTTACGTCAGCCCGGCCTACGAAACCATTTGGGGCTGTAGTTGCAAAAGCCTTTATGAATCGCCAAGAACATGGTTCGAAGCCATTATCCCCGAAGACCGTGTCCGCGTTCAGAAAGCCTTCGCCATCCTCAAAGCACTCGGCACTTACCATGAAACATACAGGATCGAACGCCCCGACGGTGCAATTCGCTGGATCGAAGAACGTGCCTTCCCGGTGTTGAACGAACGCGGTGCAGTCTATCGCATCGCAGGCATAGCAGAAGATATAACTGAGCGCAAACGCACCGAAGCAGCACTTAAAGAGTCTGAGACGACATTCAAAACCATTTTCGCCAAAGCCAGCGAGGGAATGCTTGTGTTAGACTGGGAAAAACGCGCGCTGTTGATGTGTAACCCTGCTTGCTCAAAACTGCTCGGTTACAAACTCGAGGATTTCTCGAAGCTCGACATTGCACAACTTTTACATCCAGAAGACTTCGGGCCGTTTTCGGACCAGCTAGCTAAATTCATCAAGGGAGGCCGTTGGCAACCGCGCGATGTCAGATTCGTACGCAAGGATAAGTCTGTGATTTTTGCCGATATCAGCCCGGCCGCCATCACTTTGGCGGGTAAAAAAGCCGTCCTGATCAGCTTCAAAGACATCACAAAACGCAAGCAAATGGAAGAAGCGCTTCGCGCCAGTGAAGAACAGTTCAGGACACTGTTCGAATCTGCACCAATCGGCGTTGCATTGCTCGCGCCAGACGGTGCTTACATCCAAGTCAACCGTGCCTATTGTTCAATGCTGAACTATACCGCAGACACACTGCAAAAATTGAAGTTATACGATGTTGTTCACCCGGATGATGTCACTATCGGCCGGCAGTTGGTGGCCGAATTAGCGACTGCAAATTCCGTGCATTCCGAGCGCGAAATCCGCTGCCGCACAAGTGACGGACGTACCTTAAACGTATTGTTAGCTGCGTCAGCTATCCGAAATGCCGATGGCCATCTACATTACATCGTTTCAACTGCAATGGACATTACCGAAGCAAAACGCCTGCAAACTGAGATACTGGAAATCAGTGAACAAGAACGGTCCAGAATCGGCCATGACCTCCACGATGGCTTGGGTCAGTACCTTTCTGGCATTGCACTAAAAGCGAAATGCTTGCATGAAACGCTCTCGGACGTTTTGCCTTCTGAAGCTCAGGCCGCCGCCGAACTGGTCAGGTTGATCAAAACCGCAAATGCAATCGCTCGCGCCGTTGCCAAAGGTCTCGATCCGGGCGATATCGAAGCAGATAATTTGGTCCCTGCCCTGCGCAGACTTGCAACCGATTGCGAGCAAATTTTGCCCGTTCAATGCAAGTGCATGCTGCCAACTGAACCGCTCCACCTCGACAACGGAAAAGCGAAGCACCTTTACATGATCGTTCAAGAAGCAATCACAAACGCAGTTAAACATGGTAAAGCGCGTAATGTAAACCTCGAGCTAGCCGCTCAAAACGGTTCGTTGCGCCTTCTTATACGCGACGATGGGATTGGATTTGACCCCGGCTGCAACCCGGATGCCGGCTTGGGCTTGCGCATAATGAAATACCGCGCACGATCAATCGGCGGCAGCATCAACATGCGCTCTCAACCTGGTAAAGGCACAGAAATCGAGTGTGTACTACCTTTGGCACATAGCTCTGAAAGGCATTCCACCGAACAGACAGACTCGCCATGAAACACGCTTGCGATAACTCTACACGTAAAGCGCGTATATTGGTTGTTGATGATCATCCGTTGCTGCGCGAAGGCGTATCGCAACTGATCAATCGTCAACATGACCTAGAGATTTGCGGTGAAGCTGACAATGTAACAAACGCTTTTGGAGCAGTCGAAAAGACAAAACCTGATGTAATTCTTCTGGACCTGCGCCTCGGGTATGGTGATACCCTTGAGCTGATCAAATCAATCAAGGCGCGCTATCCTGATGTGCGCATCCTCATGCTTTCCCAATACGACGAGGCAATTTACGTCGAACGCGCCCTGCGCGCGGGTGCAGACGGATACGTCATCAAACAAGAAGCCGCTGATGAAGTGTTGGCTGCTATTCGAACCGTGCTAGCAGGCGATATGTACGTCAGCCGCAAACTTGCCATCCTCGTGCTACATAAACTGCTTTCCAAGAGAAATATCGGTCCGGGACAAACTCTCGAGAATCTGACAGACCGCGAGCTTCAAGTATTTCAATTAATTGGCTCGGGCTTGACTACCAGACAAATAGCTGCTGAGTTGCGTCTCAGTGTGAAAACGATTGAGGCGCACCGCGAAAAAATCAAAAGCAAACTCGGCTTGCGTAACGCATCGGAATTGGTACGTAGCGCAGTCACCTGGATGCAAACAAAAGGCCCAAATTTCCCCGCTGAACAGAATAATCCGCCACAAAGCCCGCTAGCGCATCCATAAGCACGTTATCGCAAAAACCGGAAGAGCTTTCGCCTGCTAAACTCTACCAGAATTCGCCCTTACTTGGTCCCCGCTCGGCCCAAAAACCATGTCGAACAAAGTGGGTAACAACAACAGCACACTAAACAAACAACCCGGCTTTCCGGTCGCCACGTTTCTCAGTCCTTTGCCCGTCCGATGCAGCAACAGCCCACATTTGAATGAATTGGCACCGCGACACCACACCACAAGCCGATGTCTCCAAAAGCACTATTCTCCATTTTGAATTCGACCGAATTCCACAAACAACCGCATTGCGGGTCTCTCTCACAACAAGCCCAGCAACGAATGCACAACGCGTACCGGACACCCATCCACCAAACGACTACGGCTTTCTCCGCGCCCGCACACCCGTAAGCCCCGTTTTTACTGTAAACTGTAAAGAGAAACGACGTATTCGCCAATTTCAACTTTCGGCCCTAACCGGCTGATTTATAGGGCTAAACTTGCCCGTAACAACACAACAGCCTTTCACCTTCCCAAAACTGTCAGCCAGGCTTTACACAATCAGCTCCGCACCGACCTTAAAAATAAGTCGATTCAAGTTTGCATAACAGCCTGCAAATCAGCAGGTTGTTACGCTCTCCTGTGTAACTGGCCGTTCTTGGCACAAAGCTAGCTCACAAAAAGCGAGCGCGCAGATGAATTAGTCTGCCCGCGATGCAAAAACCAAAACCGAGACACAGTTAGGTGATATGAAAAATAAAACTAAGTTGGCGTGCTTTGCTACAATGGGGCTATTAGCCATATCAGCAATACAGGCAAATGCCCTTACGGTTGTTGTAACCCGGCTAGATGGCTATTATTCTGGTCGAGGCGGTGAGTTTACGGTGATGCCACGCGAAACTTTTTGCTGGGGCGATTACGGGCTGCTAACGCATAACCAGCAAGGTGCACAACTTCCAAACTTCCAAAGTTTTTGCTTGGAAAGCAGTGTAAGAATAGATCTAAATACACGATACGCAGCGCAAATAAGCGATAAAGCAATTAAGGGTGGTGTCGGCCCACAAGGCGATCCGATTTCCATCGGGACAGCGTGGTTGTATCAGTCGTTTGCCAAACAAACCCTGCTAGGTTACCAATACAGCCCTGGCACAGACAGGGCGAAGATGGCAGGTGAGCTGCAAAAAGCCATATGGTGGCTCGAAGACGAGAATGAGGGGAAAGTTGTAGATTGGATCGCGGAGTTACTGAAAAATCAATTTGGAGATGACTGGCAAACAGTCGCAAAGCGGGACAAAGGCAATATGTACCCGAATGTTAGAGTGTTAAATCTTAGCCCAGTCAGCCGGTGCGGCGATGTGCAAGATATGTTGGTCCTGACCGTTCCCGATGGCGGTCTAACGCTTATGCTGCTCGGCGTCAGTGTGGGCGCGTTAGCACTCGTTTCACGCAAGATGCGTAAGTAAAGTGTTCAAGGATATCCTTTTAGGATTACGAAATGGGCGGCGCAAAAAGCAGCCGCCCGTTTTTTTGCGGTCATAACACCGACATAGCAACCGTTCGCAGCTAAAAGCCTAACGCCCACAAGCCAATTGCAATAAGCCAGCGCTTCGTAAAGTGTAAAGGTTGCTTTACAAAACGGCGCATCCTGAAAGCAAACATTCATCAATGCATAATAATGCTAACACGCTCAGTATTAGGATGTTACGTACTTTTGCATCGAGCAGCGTTATTTGTGGCACATGTGGTGCTTTTTTTTAAGTAACGCATCGCCAAGAGAGGCGTAATGCAAAAAACCAATTACCGAGAAATGCAAATTAGTAGTATGAAAAACACGACAGCAAAGTTCGCAACTATAGTCGGAGCCGCGATTGTATTATCCGCCACACAACTGGGTGCCATAACGGTTACGGTTAACCGTATCACAGGTTACTATTACGGCAACGCAGGTGAGTTCACGCTTACGCCCTCTGCGGACCTTGTTTGGGGCGGCTATGGCGCAAAGACACATAACCAGCTTGCACCAAATCCACCAAACGATTTCCAAACATTCTGTTTGGAGAGCCAGGAAGAAATCTCAGACAGGAGCGCCACTTATGTAGCCTATCTCAACGACAAAGCTATTTGGGGAGGTGTTGGGCCACAAGGCGATCCGATCTCAGTTGGCACAGCATGGCTTTATTATTTGTTCGCCACTGAAAATCCGGTACTAGGATACAATTACTCGCCCGGATCAGCTCGTATAACATCCGCCAGGGCGCTCCAAGCTGCTATTTGGTATTTGGAAGGTGAGAGTGGTGGGTTTTTGACATCCGCGATCCAGACACTACTCATAAATCAGTTCGGCAGCATCGCAAATGCGAAGCTGGATAACGCCGGCCGGTACCCGGTTAAGGTTTTGAACTTGTACTTAGAGACTCAGTGCGGGCAAAAACGGCGTCAAGACATGCTGGTGCTTTGCGCCGTACCTGATGGCGGTTTGACACTGATGATGCTTGGCATTGGCATCGCCAGCCTGGCTGTCGTCTCACGCAAGTTGCGCAAGTAAAACAGGCACTTACAGGTTTCGGTTTAACAACAAGGGGCAGCAAATCGGTGCTGCCCCTTTTCGTTTATTCAGCTTTGCGCGGGCCTCGCCGACAAAAACTTCTTCGCGAAAGCCGGTACTCGGCGAAACCAACCCACTATACCCATGTGCTAACCAGCCAACTCGGCCATCCTGCAGATGTGGCCAGGTTCGCGGTGGGTGCACTATGACATGGGCACGCGCGGCAGGCCCCGCAGTCTCATTTATCGTGCGTACCGACCTTTGATGAAGGCAGGTTTTTCGATCAGCTCGGTCCCGGCGTCCGCCGGAACTCCACGAACAAATTTTCGCCACAAAAACGCACGGCCCTGATCGGTCCCTTCTTTCCGACTTACACGTTTAACCGCAAAAAACCAAGGGCAAGCCAGCTCATTTAATTGTCCGAACGAATAATAGCCTGCTGCGGGGTGTCTCGCCGTCAGATACGAAGATACGCCTGCGCGGAGATTAACAGGCTGTTGAAAAAGGGCTGTTTTGAAAGACCAACCCTCCAAAACATTTCGGTTTTTGCATGCTTTTTCCTCTGAATATGACTCTTTCAACGCCCTGTTAAGTAATCCAGGCAAAGCGCCCGGCTTGGCATCGTACACGCACGTGGCCAAGCAGTTTTTCGGGCATAAATTGCTCGGCATTCTGCAGCGGCAGTTCCGAAAAACTCGGGGTCTCTCGAAAACCTGTCGTCCAATGCATTAACGATAGCGACCTAAACTTGAAGAGCTAATTGGAACGGCCTAAAACATCCGCCATTTCCGGCCGCCGTTCTGCCCGCGCAAATCCACTACGATCCGATCCTGCCAAAAACCAACTTGTCCCGTGAGCCAGTTTGTACCGACTTCATCGTGCGCAAAAGTCGGTATCTGCAACTCACGGGACAAGCTACTCTTGTTCCGATTACTAAAACCCGGGTCTATGTGAAAACGTGGTCGAGCATTAACATATGAGTTGCGCTGGGACCGAGTCAGGCTGCGTATGGCTATATCTCTCGGTGTTAAAACAGACTAGCAAGATGGTGTCTTTGCCGATGTTTTTGAATGCATGAGGCACGCCAGGCGGGAAAATGAATCTGAATACTTTCCCGTCCGGCACCTCAATGTCGCGGTCAGCACCGTTCACCCGAAACCGGATAAGTGCGTGCCCGAACACAATCACGGTTTCGGTGCCGCGCACATGATAATGGTTGCCTCTAACACAGCCTGGCTGGGTAAGCACCAGATGGACGTTATTTTGGCGCCCTACCACGTGCGGCTGGATCGGCTCGAACACCAGCCCACGCTCATCGGCTAACACTTCAACTGGTTCAACTACAACGTCGCTTTTCATGTATGGCTATCCAAACCAAATGACGCAGTTCGTTTTCGGGGAACGCATGTAGCTCGGCCTACACGGGCTTTGCACCAACATAGCATTGCTGCATGCGCATGAAATGTTGAGATGCAGGCGCAAGCATCTTGCCTGCAGATTAAAAACGTTTTACCGCAGCTTATCCTCCACCCTCAGGCCTTTTGTTACACACGAGAATGAAAGCGTCTCGTGCAACGGGAAAAAACGCAAAGCCGCAATGACGCCGAGAGGATCAAAAAAACCCAAGCAAAAACAACGTGCTGCCGACATCGTGTCGGCAGCACTTAGCATGAACACCCCTATGTTGCCTGCCAAATCAAGTTACGCGAATTAAAAACTTTCCTCAAATCTAATCGCGCAACTGCCAATTATTCTCCCCATCAGCTAAACTCAGCAACATCATTTAATCGCGACTCTTAAGGTTCATGAATCTTCGTTAACCGGTCTTTGGATGTCGTACTTGGCCATTAATTCGTACAAAGTCGGTCGGCTCACATCTAACTCGGCTGCTGCACGCGCAATTTTCCATTTGTGACGCTGGAGCGCAGCCAGGATGACTTCGCGCTCCGCAATCTCGCGCGCCTGTTTGAGTGTTTGTTGCGGCACTGCCGATACACCCCTGGGCAACTCGAGATCCGCAGGTGTAATGAGCTTGCCAGACGCCATGATAACCGCTCGCTTAACTCGATTCTCCAGTTCACGCACGTTACCCGGCCAGGGATAATTTTCCATTGCACGGATCGCAGCTTCACTGAACCCAGCAACCCGTGCTGCGCCATTGGCCGCGAGGCATTTCTTGAGAAACGCATTCGCGAGCAATGGGATGTCGCCCGGCCTGTCCCGAAGCGGCGGCATGCGAATCACAACAACAGCAAGCCTGTAATACAGGTCTTCGCGGAACAGACCAGACTGCATTGCCTTCTTTAGGTCGGAATTAGTCGCCGCTATTATCCGGGTGTCAACATTGATCTGTGTCCGGCCGCCTACACGTTCGATGACTTGGTCCTGCAGAAACCGCAAGAGCTTGACCTGTAAGCTGGCCGGTAACTCACCTATCTCATCCAAGAACAGTGTCCCGCCATGTGCAGATTCGATTCTGCCCTTGCGTTGTATGTGTGCGCCTGTGAAGGCGCCTTTTTCATGCCCAAAAAGTTCGCTTTCCAAAAGTGTTTCGGGAATTGCGCTGCAGTTAATTGCTACAAAAGGGCCTGAGGCACGCTCACTGCGTCTGTGGATTGCCAGCGCGGCCATTTCTTTGCCGGTGCCACTTTCGCCAAGTATCAGCACAGGCACATCCGTAGTTGAAACCTTCCGAATCGCGTCAAACACAGCCTGCATAGGCTCGCTGTCGCCTAACATACCCTCAAATTCGCCCACAGCCATCTTGCGCTGTACCTGCCGATATTCACGTTCAAGCCCGGCTACGTAGTAAGCCCGTTTGAGGATCAGCTTTAGCATGTCAACATCAACCGGTTTGCAAAGCAGATCGTATGCGCCACAACCAATTGCGCGAAGCGCATTTTCACGTTCGCTTTGGCCCGTGATAATGATTACTTTTGTGGACGAATCTGCTGCTAGCAGCTCGGCAAGCGCCGCTAGGCCTTCCTCAGGTTCAGACGGACACGGGGGTAGCCCCAGGTCCAACAATACAACCATCGGGTGGGCAGCGGCAAACGCCTCAAGTGCGGTGGCGCGGTCGCCTGCCAAAACAACATCGTACTCATCAGCCAGTGCCCATTTCAGTTGGGAGCAGATATCCTGATCGTCGTCAACGACGAGTAATACTGGTTTCATGTTCGTCATACCTCCACGATTCAGCCAAAGGAAGCCAGACGCGTACTGTGGTACCTTTCCCGACCTCGCTTATCACCGTGATTCGGCCACGGTGCGCCTCGACAATTGCCCTTGCCTGGTACATGCCGATGCCGAGACCGTTCTTCTTCGTTGTGCGAAACGGTTTGAACAATGAGTTTGCGATAAACTCCTCGCTCATCCCACAGCCGTGGTCTGACACCGCAACAAAAACGCCATTGTCATGTGCGCCTGTCTCTACAACGATTTCCGAACCGGGCGCAGAAGCCTCACGCGCGTTTACAAGCAAGTTCACAACCACAGATTCGAACTGTTTTGTATCCAGCATAACCGCCGGCACAGGCGTAAGCCGTAGCTTAACGACAACTTGCGGGTCGTTGCCTGCCGACTGTGCTGCGCTTGTTACCACCTTGTTTACATCAGCTAAAACTGGCTCGATTCTTAGGCTTTGCCGTAAAGTTGTCAGGCGCCCAATCAACTGGTTAATGTGGGCAACACTTCTTTCCAATGTCTGCATCGCTTCAGCGCGGAATTCGGGGTTTTCAAGATGCTGTTGCATGTTCCGAACCGTAAGCGAGAGTGTCGAGGCAGTGTTTTTCAAGTCGTGCACAAGAAATGCAGACATCGCCTGAAACGCCTCGAGTTCACGCGATTGAATGACCTTTTCGGAAAGTCCGATGTTTTGCAGGCCGGCTGCGATATGGTTGGCAAGTTGTTGTAAAAGCTCCAAGTCCTCTGCCGTAAACGGTGTACCGCGTACACGATCGCCCAGCACAATTACCCCCTCAAATTCACCTCGAGCAACCAGCGGCATGCAAAATCTGTGGCCGCCGCTCTTGAAGAGGCCGGGATTGCTTTGGCGCAACAGTTCACACCACGGCTCTGGCGATGCGTCAATATCAATCGGGCCATGCGCCCTGGCAACCGCACCCGACAACGCGCTTGTAACTGCGCCGTTCAACTGCGCAATTTGCCCATGCTCGGAATCCAAAGCTGTCGAAGAACCAAATACAAGTGTTCCAGTTGCCTTGTCATGGAGCCAGACAGTAACCGATAAAGCTTCAAACACTTCTGAAATGAGGCCTGTTACAGCACGCGCATAGACCTTCCGGTCAAAAATGCCCGATGTACGTTTTGTGAACTCCGACCACACATGCCGGTAATCATGCAACGGGCGCTTGAAATGCCGGCTGACAAACGCCCTGGTTGCCTGCCGAACACGGTCTGAAAACAAAACAACCCCAACTCCCACTGCACCAATCAGAATGAACAAAGCGGTGACAGGTAATGCGCGTTCCCTGCCGAGCGCAGTCACAATACGTGCAACCAGGCCCGTCGCAACAAGATATCCCGCAACCAACAAAACCGTTACCGACCGCTGCAAAACTGCTGCTGAAGGGTAGATATCAACTTTCGAAAACCTGCTCCTGTAAAGTGAAAACGCCAGCATCAAACTCGCAAGAACAAGACCAATGCCGTCCAATAAAATAAATTGCCCCCTGTTCGCTGAATAAAGCACCGCTTGACTGCTCGTATAAAGCCGTTCACCGAACAACAAGCCGAGACCGAACACAGTGTACTTGATCTTCCACCGCGCCGTGCCCACTGCAGCACGGAATGTCCACTCCAGATTCATCAATGCCAATACAACCCCAAAAATAACACCCCCATGCAATAACCTCGCCGGCCATGCAAGTTGAAACACCCAATTCCCGGCTTCAGCAGTCCATACCGCGTCAACCACAAGGTTGTTCCTCGACAAAAATGCAAAACCGAGCAGTAAACCACCAAATGTCAGCAACACAGCCAGCCATTTCTTCAGCAGTTCAATTCCGTTGCCGCGCGCATACGTAATACTGAAAACAAGCCAGCAAACCGGCACAATTGACAAACATACCAACGACCATCGCTGACATGTTACCATGTACGGTACTGCATCGGCTTGCCAGCTCAACAGATGACAAACCCGCTCAAGCCCCAAAAGCAGCATGCCAATAAAAAACGACCACTCTGCTATTGTGCGCTGCCGTGGGATTAAAACGCTTACCCCGACTCCAAACGCACACACCGCAGCTATCAATTGCGTTAGTTCAAACAACCCCATCGCGTTCCTTCAAGCCAACGCAGTAAAATAGCACTTGCGTTCAATTATCGCATGTCATGCTTAAACCTCGGAGTAACCCGAGTCCGCACTCCGAACGACGTAACTTCGTCTTGGCCCCCATCGCGCCGTAGCTTTGGTAATTGACATTAGCAAATGGAAGGTACCGAACCCGGTCGCTAAACCCGTTAGAACTTCACGCAAACTGTTTTCCCACTCTTCGCGCCCCAATCTCCTAGCCCAACAATGTAACCCAAAACCACCTAATGAACCCTTCAGATCAGGTTGATCCTACAATACACATCTCTGCCTAGCAACAAGTCGGCCGGACCCACTACCAGATACAAACAATACGCTGCGCTCGTCAAAATCCTTTGCAGTAAGGAAATTAGCCCAACATGTCCAGAGTGTTTACTCCGTACTGCAGGCATCTTGCTGGCAGGCGAAATACAGTGCGGGTGATTATACGCCATCGAGTATCTCCCCGCCCTTTCTAGCCCCATCCGCGGGCGACTCGGGGCATGACCGATTCACCCGCGAAATTTTTAGTCCAGCCTACGACTTGATACGGCTACAGCCAGCACGCAGTCCTCCGCCCGCGTGTCGTGGACTCCTACCAAAAACGCGCGTTATCGCTCGAACGGATAGAACAAAACATCGTTAAGATACTGACACCAGAAACCCTATCAGTCTTAAAACCATGCTTGAGTAAGCCTGCCCAAGCAAGGTGACGCAAATTCATCAGAAAAAGCCGTTCTAACCATCTAATGGCACCGTGCGTGACCACCGCCCCACACTAGCTAATTACCTTCCGCCGTTTCTTCATTCACTGACCTTAAGCTCGCCACCACGCACAAAAGAAAAAACACCACCCAATAAACCTCGATCGCCATCAATATCGCGAGAAAAGAGGCGAGGAAGCCGTTGTTCTCGGGAGAGCGACTTCCTCCTGGTGATGCAAAGATGCTGTAGCTAATGCAGAGTTTGCCCGCCTGCAGATTACGCGTCGTAAAACTTACAGCCGGGCTTCATTGCATTTTCAACAACGCTCCGCCGCCCAGCATCAGGCCATTTTTCTAGCCGTAATCGTGCCAATTAATCAGCCGTCCAGTGAATTTTATAAGTCACTCATTATAAGGCACTTACGTTCCCGCGCCCAAATCTTAATGTGCAAACGAACATCCGTTCGTGGAAAACATTCCGACACTCGCTTACCACCCCAGAAAACCATGCGGTCAAAATGATATAACCTGCTGAAAATCAGGATGTTAAGTGGTATCAGGCTAACACTTTGCATCGTCAATTTTACCGACACTGCAGTGGTTCCCAATCTTCCCAACTGCTCGCCCGAATTCGCCAAGTAGAAACCCTCTCAAAGCGCAACTCCGAAAATGCTGTGCGCGCTGCCACGCTTTGACGCAACTGCCCGGCCAATGGCTTTCACGCTTTTCGGCCTACACTCCAACGGGTACACGTTTCATTAGTCGAAGTGAACTGCCCGCGCAGTATATAAATGCCCTAAACCACCACTACTGGCGGACAGTCAAAATGACCCATTAAAATGGCCGTACCGGTGTAAATTCACCCAACATTCTGACCCCGAAAGCACACCCGCTGAACCTGAAAACTCGACCCAACCCAAGCGGGGTCAATTTAATTCAGACAGTATGCGCCTCGCTTCTGCTGCCCAAGTCGGGTCAGACGCAAGTTCCAGTGCTTTTGTAAGCGATTCCTTGCTTTGAGCCTGTTGCTTTAACTTGTACTGTGCGCTGCCCAAATAAAACAGCAGGTCCGCATCTTTTGGAAACCGCGCTGCACATTCACTCAACAACTGAGCTGCGTGTTGGTAATCGCCGCGCTTGTATGAAATGACACCTAAAAGTCGCGCCACATGTGGGTCTTGTGGAAATGCCTCGCGCGCCTTCAGCGCATGCTCATATGCCTTGGCCACATCGTTGAACCGGTCATGGTAGATAAATGCAAGAGCACGGTTGGCAGGTGTAAACGACGGCATTTGCTTCAAAACCCGCTCGTAAGCGTCACGTGCATCGGCATAATTACCCTGTTTTTCCCGAATCACACCCAACACCATCAAGGCCGGCACATAATCAGGGTCTTTTTGTAAAATCCGCTCGACCTTACCGATTGCGTCAACTGCACGCTCAGGATCCAACTGAATACCCGCAAGCTCGACAAACGTCTTTGTCTTTTCGGCCAACGGATTCTGTGCTTCAGCAGCAAGGATCGGTTGCACTGCTGCAATTGCGTTGCTGACCTGGCCCAAGCTGTATGCAGCCATGGCAAAATCAAACCGGGCCTGCATGTCGTTTGTGAGTGCGCTGGCGCTTTCCTGTAACAGACTGTAAGCCCACTTGTAATCACGCACACGAAATGCTAACCGACCCAACACATGCGCAATAACAGGGTTGTTAGGACTTAACGCACGGGCTTTTCGGGCTAACTCGAGCGCCCGCGTAGTATCGTTCAAATTCCACGCGTATAATTCGGCCAGCTTGACAAGTGCCGATGCCAGGTTCGGTTGAATCTTGAGTGCCTTTTCGTACGTTGCAACCGCCTTTTCAACTTCACCGGCTTCCTGATAAGCACGCGCCAAACGTAAAAGTACAATAGGGTCTTTTGGGTCGCCGCTGGCCCGTCGTTCTAAATCAGTAATACGGTCAGCACCACTGCCACTTTCATCCAGCACAGCCAGCCGGTTCCGTGCATCACTCAACCATGGCGCTGTTTGCCCGAGCAAAACTGCCTTTTGCAAAGTTGCCTTGGCAGCGGTTTCCTCGCCCAACATGTAATGCGCCATGCCAAGATGGAACAATACCTCGGGTTCCTCAGGCAGTGCCTGTGCGCTCTCGGACAACAACACGACTGCCTGTGGATACTCGGCACGCATGCAGAGTACCCAACCGAGTGTGTCCGCATAGTACGGGTTGCGCGGGTCGGAATCGTACGCGCGCCTGGCAAGGTCGTATGCGCGGTCCAGCCTGCCCAGACGTTCCGCGTACAACCACGCCAAATTGTTCTGTGCAGGCGCAAAACGCGGATTAACAGTCAAAATTTTTTCATATGCCGCAGCAGCGGCGGCATAGTTCGAATTCGCGCTGTGCAACTGGGCCAGTTGCATTAGCGAAAAAACGTCGTTTGTGTTTTGCGCAATCAACTGCTCGAGTTTGTCAAGTGCCTCACGTTGTTTGTTTGCAGCCACATACACCTGCGCAAGCAACGAGTTGGCAGCGGTTAACTCGGGCGCAATCTCAAGTGCTTTCTTTAGAACCGACTCGGCATCAACCAGATTTGTCTGTGCAAAGTACACCAGCCCAAGCAAATACGGATAAACTGCGTTGGTCGGGAACCGCGCCCATTGTTGCAAGAGTCGTTCACGCGCTGCATCGTAGCGTTTCTCGGCGATATCAAGCCGGACAAGCTGTTCGAGTGGCAAAATGTAATCCGGCGCCAAAGCCAGTGATTGCTCGAAACAGACACGTGCATCAGCATTTTTGCCCTGCTGACGCAAAACAAGGCCCTTCAACAGCGCCGGCTCGGGGTTGGTCGGGTAAAGACGTGACAGCTTTGCAAAAACATTGTATGCCTCACCCAACTCACCGCGTGCGCGGTATGCATCAGCCAATAACATGTGTGCTTGGACCAAGCGCGGATTGCGCTCAAGCACATCGGAAAGCGCCCGAATCGCAACATCGGTGTTACCCTGACGCACATTGATTTGGGCAAGAAGCAGTGTCGCCTCCGGATACTCGGGTTGAATTGCAAGCGCTTCTTTGAGCGAATCAATTGCACCCGGCAAATCGTTTATCTGCAATTTTGCCACTGCAAGACGATAGTGTAGTTGGGCAATCCGCGGATACATTCCCACTGCTCGTTCAAGCTCGGCAACTGCTTTGGCAGGTGCCCCCTGTGCAACCCGCAACTGAGCCAGCATCAAAAGCGCCTCAAGATTTGACGCGTCACGCAACAGGATCGTTTTCAAAATACCCTCGCAATCGGAAAACCTGCCATCTGCAAGCGCCAAAGAGGCAAGCCGATGCAACGCAGGTAAATAATCAGGTGCGCGTTTGGTGATTTCTTCCAACAACCTGCGACCTGTAGCTACGTCGTTATTAGCAAACTTGAAATCCGCATATCGCAGTCGTGCAGTAGATCGGATCGGCGATAACTCAGCCGCAGTTTTAAGCTCTAGCTCAGCTCCGCCGCGATCGTTCTTAAGAACCAAAAGGTTACCCAAAGCCAGGTGCGCAATGCTCGACTTGGGATTAATTTCGATGCCGCGTTTGAAATGCTTCTCTGCTCCGTCAAGATCGCCTAAGCGTACCCGAACAACCCCAACTGCAACCTGGTACTCTGCAATGTCTTTTGCAGTCGGGGCGATGTTCTCGAGAAAGCGCTGCGCTTCCACAAGGTCATTCGTCGTCTGGCTACTCTCAGCAAACAAAACAAGCGCACGGCCATTGGCCGGTTCACGTCCCAATACAAACAGGGCTTCTTGCCGTGCCTGGTTTGCCTGCCCACCATCCAACGCGCATCGGCCAAACCGAACACGCACATCGAGGTCTTCAGGGGCCGCCTCCTTGAGCTGAGTCAATAGCGCATATGCACGAAGCAGCCTACCCTGCTCATGCGCCATAACGGCAAGCATTCGCAGCGCAGTCAAATTCGTCTGGTCAAACCGCAACACATTCAAACATTCAATCTCTGCGCGGTCGTAGTCACCAGCTTTGAACAGTGACTGAGCTCGACGTAAATGCCGTTCTTTGTTCGGCATGCGTGAACAGCCGGTCAAACCCAACCAAACAAATGCACCAACAATAATCGCGCTAACGAACAGCAGTTTCTTATTCATGTGTAATTTCCCCATCTGAGTTTAACCACAATGCTTCAAGCCGCGCCCGGCAGCATGTCGGGCTTGGAAACCGGACCGGTTTAACTTTCGCATTCTTTGTGTCTTTTGCGCCTTTGCGTTTCGATCTCATCACTAGGCTAAACGGAACTACGCTAAAACCCGCCCAGACACATGAAGCCATGTGCCCCCACTATTCAACATACTTTGGTAGTCAGGCAAGCCGGACCGGATAGTGGGTGCATAACACCAAATTTTTACAAATCCGCTTAGCGTCTCGGTAATGTGACACCCGCGACCTATTACCCCAAAAAAACGAATGGTTCACACGGAAAATTCCGCAGCATGCCGTTCCAATAGCAATCGCTGCTCACAACTCTTACGGCGCACTGTCGGCGCCCGCGCCTTTGCTGGCTTGGCGTTCTGCGCCACGTCGCTCAGCCCGATAAAGCCAAACCAACAACAAAAAAAGTGGGATAAGCGACAGCACGAAAAAAAGCGGCCCGCCTCGACGATGAATCGGTGAATCAATCATCGTTGGTGAAATGTGGACGCACAACCACCCAATCGTGTACACTCGAAACCCGTTCCGCAATATCCCTAATGGAATCACAAATAACGCAAGCAACGCGCGCCGCCATGAAGAGTGCAACAGTAAATGCCCAGCCAACAGACTTGTTATGAAAAGCACGTAAGTTGACCGAATCCCACTGCATTCCTCGGCAACTTGGATTGTTATACCCGGTAATTGAAACACCAGTCCGTCACGAAACACCGTGCTGCCGGTTATCCAAAAAATCAATGCTGCGGCTTCCGCTGAGGCGTGTTGCAAGAAAACTTCGATTGTTTCCACCACAAATGTTGGCATTGGCACCATGAAGATGAGAAAGGCCACCGGAAACGCAATCGGCTTCAAGACCGACGCACCCAACAGTAACAGCGCACCGCCCCATAAAAAACATACAAATGCAAAAATCCCAGCCGCTACGCTGTCGGTGACAGGCCTTGGTGTACCTGCTAAACCCGTCGCGATATAGGCATTAAGCGCAACCAAACCTATTGCAAACAGAATCGCCGCTAACGCAGGCGATCCAGTCGGATTCAGCGGTATTTCACGTCGTTTCAACCAAATTAAATACGCCGAAATAACCGGAATCAACGGAATGTGTGAATGCAGCGCCTGCGTGATAGAAAGCCGCACAAGACCAATCAACGGCACAATAAACGCTAAGCACAGCAAAGCGGCGAACACCGCAAACAATCTCAACCGTTTCGACAAAGTCGCGTAGGAAATTGCTACGCTATCGGCTACGCTGCTGGGCGAAACCCGCTGTTTCTCTTCGCCTTTCACGGCTTATACTCATGAGGACACGGTGATATCCTAGAGCGAAATGCCCGCAACCTCACAAGTCCAAAAAACTATCCAAGAACAACCAAACCCAGAAATCACTGCTCCCTCACCCCCAAGCACAACAAATAACCTTACACTTAAAAAACACCCAATAGACAAAAACCTTACCGCACCCACATAGCATAATTGGAAAATTTTTCATACCTCGTTGTGGCGATATGCTACAGGCACTGAACCTGCAAAAGACAGGTTCACAGCCCATCCCTCAACAACACTCATAAACTCAAAAACAATTTACATGGATCACCGTCTCCACGCATCCCCTCCAAATTCAAGATGCAAAAACATGCCGCTCACATTGTTATCGAAGCGCCGTTCCCTACCAGCGTTGCGACTGTAAACCCACGACCATTACAACTTTAAAATGCTCGGCACGGCTGCTTGTTTCCCCAATTTGCATTCCGTCGGTCACGCGTATGGGACCTATTAACCTCG
>Ga0078972_1008176_pt1 | contig 22233 bp, 21 predicted proteins | sample YelNatPaOPGAMG01_FD_67568 | JGI IMG/M metagenome (GOLD analysis project Ga0078972, IMG submission 67568) | Hot spring thermophilic microbial communities from Obsidian Pool, Yellowstone National Park, USA - OP-RAMG-01 (SPADES assembly) (version 2) | ecosystem: Environmental > Aquatic > Thermal...
TAGACTTGGGCATGGGGACCTCCTTTCTGGAAACTTTTCCTCTGGGGGTTAATTCTACCCCATCTGGAGGTCCCCCCTTTGTTATCTGTGTCCCAACTCGTGTCCGAACCTCGGATGCGATGATTGTCCGCACTCCGGCCTTGTGCTATAATCGATATCACCTGAGCAAACGCTATGGCGGGCTTTTGGGCACCGCGCGGGAGGATAGATGGCGTATCAATCCGATTTTGAACAGTTTCCTTTCCTGCCCTTTGAGGAAGAGGTTTTCGAGGAAGAAGGCGAGGAGTTTCAGGAAACCGACGGCGTGGTCCTGGAACGGCCGGTGCTGCCGCTGCTCGACACGGTCCTCTTTCCCCATATGCTTTCCCCGCTCTTTGTAGGACGGGAATCGTCGCTCCGCGCGCTCGAAGCGGCGCTCAGCGAGGACCGCACCATCGTGGTCGTGGCACAGCGGGAACCGGAAGAGGAAGAAGTCACCCCGGATCTGCTCTACGAGATCGGCACGGAGGCCGTGATCGGCCGTACGCTCCATATGCCCGATGGTTCCTCCAGCATCCTGGTCCAGGGTCAGCGGCGTGTGCGACTGCTGGAAATCGTCCAGGAAACGCCGTATCTTCGGGCGCGAGTGGCCCCGCTCTACGAGGAACCCCTCTCCGAAGAAGACCATCTGGCTACCGAGGCGTTGATGCGGGCGACGCTGGCCCTCTTTGAAAAAGTGGTCAAGTTGAGCCGGAATGTTCCCGATGACGCCTACGTAGCAGCGCTGAACATCGGGGATCCCGGCGCTCTGGCTGATTTCGTGGCTTCCACGCTCCAGCTCACTGTGGCTAAACGACAGAGTATCCTCGAGGCGATTCCGCCACTGGAGCGCCTCCAGAAGATGAGCATCTTGCTGGCCAAGGAGCTGGATGTCCTGGAGTTGGAGAACAAGATCCATACCGAGGTGCAAAAGGAGGTCGACCGCAGCCAACGGGAGTACTTCCTGCGGGAGCAGATGAAGGCGATCCAGCGGGAGCTGGGACAGGAAGACCCCATTGCGCAGGAGGTGAACGAACTGCGCGAGCGCATCGCCCAGCGCGGGATGCCCCCCGCGGTGGTGAAAAAGGCCGAGGAGGAACTGGCGCGCCTCTCCATGATGCCTATTGCCGCCCCCGAGGTTTCGGTGATCCGTACTTACCTGGACTGGCTGCTTGCCCTGCCTTGGACCGAACGTACGGAGGATCGGCTGGACATCGCGGAGGCCGCGCGCATCCTCGACAGCACCCACTACGGCATGCCCAAGGTGAAAGAGCGCATCCTGGAGTTCATGGCGGTGCGCAAACTGGCGCCCGACCGGATGAAGAGCCCGATTCTCTGCTTCATCGGGCCGCCTGGCGTGGGCAAGACCTCCCTGGGCCGTTCCATTGCCGCCTCGCTCGGTCGCAAGTTCGTGCGCATCTCGCTCGGCGGCGTGCACGACGAAGCCGAGATCCGTGGCCACCGCAGGACCTACGTGGGCGCGCTTCCTGGTCGGATCCTTCAGACCATGCGCACGGCAGGCACGGTGAACCCCGTCTTTATGATGGACGAGATCGACAAGATCGGCACCGACTTCCGCGGGGACCCGGCCGCCGCCCTGCTGGAGGTACTGGACCCGGAGCTCAACTGCGAGTTCTCCGACCACTACCTGGAGGTTCCTTACGACCTCTCCCAGGTCTTTTTCATCACCACGGGGAACCTGGTGGACCCGATTCCGCCGGCGCTACGCGACCGTATGGAGATCATCGAGATCCCCGGGTACACCGAAGAGGAGAAACTGGAGATCGCCCGCCGGTTCCTGGTCCCCAAGCAGCTGGAGCAGAACGGCCTGCAACCGGACCAGTTGCGCTTCAGCGAGGATGCGCTGATGCGGATCATCCGGAACTACACCTACGAGGCGGGTGTGCGCAACCTGGAGCGGGAGATCGGCGCGATCTGCCGCAAGGTGGCCCGTAGGATCGCCGAGGGCAAGCGATACCCCCACGTGATCCGCGGGTCGGCGCTGCAACGGTTTCTGGGGCCTCCACGCTTTTTCTACGGGCAGATGGAGGAAGAAGACCAGGTCGGCGTGGCCACCGGCGTCGCGGTGACCGAGGCGGGCGGCGATATCATGGCCGTCGAGGTCAACGTGATGGAAGGGAAGGGGAACCTGATCCTTACCGGACAGCTGGGCGAGGTCATGCAGGAATCGGCACAGGCGGCGCTTAGCTACACCCGAGCGAATGCCGAGGCGCTGGGGATCGACGGCCGGACGTTCGACAAGGTCGACATCCACATCCATATCCCGGAAGGTGCTGTGCCCAAGGACGGACCGTCCGCCGGGATTGCGATCGCCGCCGCCCTGATCTCTGCGCTCACCGGCCGGCCGGTGCGGCGGGACGTGGTGCTGACCGGAGAGATCACCTTGCGCGGGCGTGTCTTGCCCATCGGTGGGGTGAAGGAGAAGGCGCTCGCGGTGCGCCGCGCGGGGATGCGCACCTTTGTCCTGCCGAAGAAAAACGCCCCGGACCTGGAGGAGATCCCGCCCCACATCCTGCGGGCCCTTCAGGTGGTGACTGTGGAAAGCATGGAAGAGGTGCTCCCGCTGGTCTTCCGTGACGGCGGGAAGACCCACGCGCACGGGCGGTAAGGAAGCCTTGGAGACGCTGGAAGCACGATTGGAACGGGCCTGGGGGGTTCGTCAGGCCCGTTTCTTGCCTCACCTGGGCGTCGATGATCCGCTCGACACCCGGGCGGTCAGCCTGACCGGTGCCTCCTGTGCCCTTCAGTGTGCCCACTGCGGCGGCCACTACTTACGCACGATGATCCCGATCCAGACGCTTGCGCCCCAAGACGCACGCCTCGAGGGGGCGACCAGCCTGTTGATTTCCGGCGGGTGCGACCGGACAGGTCGCGTGCCCTTCTCCTCCCACCTTGTCAAACTGCGCGCCGTGCGACCGGGGCGCCGGTTCAACTGGCATCTGGGGCTTGTCCAAGAAGATGACCTGCCCTCCCTGCAGGGGCTCGTGGACGTGGTTTCGTTCGACCTGGTGGGCGATGAGCGCACGCTCCGCGACGTGTATGGGGTCGACACGGGGCTGGAAGCTTACCACAGGACCTTCCGGCTCCTGCGACGTCGCTTTCCCGTGATCCCCCACATCACCGTCGGTCTGTACGGTGGAGCCATTTCGGGCGAAAGGGCGGCGATCCGTTGGCTCCAGGAGGAGAGGGCCGAGGCAGTCGTCTTCCTGGTTTTCATCCCGACCCCGGGGACGCGCTACGCCCGGTGTCTCCCGCCGCCGCCGGAGGAAGTCGCGCAGTTGCTCGCAGAGGCGCGGATCGCGCTGCCGGATGCGATCCTGATCCTAGGGTGCATGCGGCCCGGAGGAGCCTATCGCCGTCGCCTGGACCCCCTTGCGATCCGCGCCGGCGTGAACCGGATCGTGAAACCAGAGCCCTCCGCCCTGGAACAAGCCCGGGAACTTGGGTTGCAGCTCGATCGACGCAGGGAGTGTTGCGCCTTCTCTCTCCCGGGATTACGGCCTCCTCCGGATACGCTGCGCGTGTCCTTGGGCACAGAAGTCGCCTTGGGAATGCGTCAGACGCGGGTCGATGTCCTGCCCTCAACCGCCTACCTATTGCTCGGGGATCGGGATTGCGCGATGGCCTGCGGATTCTGTGCCCAGGCCCGCGGGAGCCGTGCCCGCAGAGACGCCCTTTCGCGGGTTGTTTGGCCGACGCACACAACGGAAGAGGTGGTCGCCGCCGTGGCGCACGCTCCGCAGCCCATTGGGCGTATCTGTCTCCAGGTGACCGTGCACCGCAACGCGCTTGAAGAAGCAGTGGCCACGGTCCGCCGTCTGCGACAGGAGACCTCCTTGCCGGTCTCGGTCTCCATCCGCCCGCCGGATGTCGATGGCGTGGGGGCGTTGCTCCGTGCGGGCGCCGACGCCGTCGGACTCGGGCTGGACGCGGCCTGCGAGCGCGTCTACCGCAGCGTGAAGGGCCCGGGGTGGGCCCCCATGCTGCGCCTGGTCGAGGCGTCGTGCCGGCGGTACGGTTCGCGCGTGCGGGTGCACCTGATGGTGGGCCTGGGCGAGACCGAGCAGGAACTCTGTACGATGGTGCAGCAGGTGTACGACTGGGGGGGCACCGTTGGGCTCTTTGCCTTCACGCCGCTCCCTGGGACGGCGCTCCAGGACCAGCCCCAGCCGTCGCTCGGGCGCTACCGGCGCATGCAGGTGGCCCGCTACCTGATCCACCAGGGACTGGTGCGGAGCGAGCGCTTTCGCTTCGATCCGAGCGGGCGTCTCGTGGATGTGGGGCTCGGCGATCTGGAAGCCGTCTTGGCCGATGGCAAGGCCTTCCAGACATCCGGATGTCCCGCATGCAACCGCCCCTTCTACAACGAGCGGCCTGGGGGACCGGTCTACAACTACCCGCGGCCGCTCACGGATAGCGAGGTCGCGGCGGCGTTGGAGGCCCTCGCCCTTTCCCTCGGGGAGGGTGTCCCGCGGGAATGGGGCGCCGGGATCGCTCGGCAAGGGGAGGCCCAATGAAAGTATTGCGCGCGCTTCTCGAGCATCTGGATCGGAGCGAGCCCGTAGCGATGGCGACGGTCGTGGACGTTCAGGGTGCTTCGCCTGCTCCGCTCGGCGCCCGGATGCTCATCCGGGAGGATGGCCGCACGCTTGGCACCGTGGGCGGTGGAGCGCTCGAACAGCGCGTGGTCGAAGACGCCCTGTCCGCCCTTCGGGAGCGCCGCTCGCAGCTGCGCCATTACGTGTTACGTGAGGAAGGCCCGGACGCTGTGGGTATGCTCTGCGGAGGCGAGGTGCGCGTTTTCATCGAAGTCCATGCTCCGGCTCCAACGCTCCTCCTGATCGGGGGAGGGCACGTCGGCCAGCCGCTCGCCGAGATGGCGCGAATGGTGGGGTTCCGGGCGCACGTCGTCGACGTGGATCCCTCGCGCGCGACCCTGCCCGCCTGGGAGGGATTCCCGGTGACAGCCGACACATTTATCGCGATCATGACCGGCGACGCGAACCGTGATGAGGAAGCGCTGCGCTGGGCGGTCGACCAGCCGGCCGCCTATGTCGGCATGATCGGATCCCGTCGGAAGGTCCGGCTCATCCTCGAACGCTTGCGTCAAAGGGGAGTACCGGAGGAACGGCTTTCACGCGTACACGCCCCGATTGGCCTGGACCTGGGCGGTCGGTCGCCGGCGGAAATCGCGCTGGCCGTGCTGGCCGAGATGGTCGCCGTCCGCTACGGGGCAAGCGGCGGTATGCTTTCCCGAAAGCCCCAGGACGAGCCCTCAGCCTGAAGCATTTCCTTCGGTCGCGCAACAATCCTTCCCTCGCCTCCGTCCAATCGCCGGAGGACGGGGCAGACCATCGTGGCCACAGGAGGTTGGCAATGGAACCGAAGCGGATGATGCGCAGTCGAACCGAGCGGATGATCGCCGGTGTGTGTGGAGGACTGGCGGAGTACTTCCACATGGACCCGACGGTTGTCCGCGTCATCTTTGTCTTGGCGGCGTTGGTCAACGGGATCGGGCTGATCGTCTACCTGGTGCTCTGGCTTGTGATACCGGAAGCGCCCGTAACGGCCCCCACGCTGCCGCCGGTCGTGCCTCCTACACCGGCCCCAGCGGAAAGGGAGCCACGGGAGCAACCCCCGGAGGCGTAGAGATGGCAACTGGAGCCGAGCCCAAGCGTCTGATGCGGAGCCGACGGGACCGGATTGTTGCGGGGGTGTGCGGTGGCCTGGCGGCCTACCTGAACATCGATCCCACCCTGGTGCGGCTGCTTTTCGTGGTGCTAGTCTTTGCCTCGGGTGGGATCCTGCTGGTGGGCTATGTGGTGATGTGGCTGATCATGCCGGAGGAGGAAACCATGGCTTCAGGGGTCCCCGAGGAAACAGGTACGCCCTCGGTGCGGCCAGGGCTAGAGCACAACCGGGCGAGGGATCTGTCCATCCTAGGCCTCGTGCTGATGGCCGTGGGCGCTTACCTGCTGCTGAGAAACCTGGGGATCTGGTCGGTTACCCGCTACATTTGGCCGGTGGTGCTGATCGGCCTGGGTTTCGTGCTCCTGTTGCCGTACTTCCGTCGGGCAAAATAGCCCGTGGATGGAAGAAAGGAGGCCCTGATGACCGAGCAACCGGCGCCGGTACTTACGCCTCCACCTGCGCCCCCAACGCCAGTGGCGCCTAGGGAGCGGCGACACGCACCCAGTCTGGTCTGGCCCCTGCTGCTGATCGCGGTCGGTACAGTGCTGTTGCTGAACACGACGGAAATCCTCCCCTGGCACATCTGGGGCCGCCTATGGATGCTATGGCCGGCGATCCTGGTGCTAGTCGGTTTGGACCTGCTCCTTGCCCATAGCCCTTACTGGATCCGGGTGGGTCTCGGGATCCTGTTCGTGCTCGTGCTGCTGGTGGCCATCGTGTGGCTGCTCTGGTTCGTGCCTCCTCCCGAGGGCGGTGCACCGGTCCAGCTGCGCTGGCCGAAGGAAGGGGTCCAACGCGCCGAGGTCGAGCTCCGCATGGGTGTGGGACGGCTCGTTGTACGCCCGGCGCAGAACGAGGGGGATCTGGCGCAACTGTACGCGCAGACCGACGGCTGGCCCCCTCCCGAGGCAGACGTGCGATGGAGTGATCGCGTGGCCTACCTGACGATCCGACCCAGCGGGAGCCGCTGGCGCTGGGCACGGTGGGAACACGAGGCCGAGTGGCGACTGGGCTTGGCCAGAGATGTTCCACTTCGTCTTCGCATCGAGGCCGGTGTCAGCAGGAGCGACCTGGATCTGAGCGAGTTGCAAGTGGAAGAGCTCTCTCTGGAAGGTGGCGTGGGCGAAGCGAACCTGGTCTTGCCCGCTCGGGTTCCACAAGGCGTGGTCCGTATCCAGGGCGGCGTGGGAGCCGTTCACGTGGTGGTTCCGGAAGGTGTCGCGGTGCAGGTCCACGTGCGTGGGGGGTTAGGCCGCGTCCAGATCGACACCGCTCGCTTCCCCCAGCGCGGCAGTACGTACCGCTCCAAGGACTACGAGCGCGCGCCATACCGGCTCGACATCGAGATCGAAGGCGGCGTGGGCGAAGTGACCTTGCACTAGGGTGGGTGCCGTCTTTGCCGAGCAAAACAAAGGCCCGGGCCTGCAAAGGCTCGGGCCTCGTGGCTCCAACTTGTCCTACGGCCGCTCTCCCAGGACGACTTTCAGACGCAGGGTCTGCCGATCTCGATTGACTTGCACCTCGACCTCCTGACCCGTTTCGAAATGCGAAAGGACGTTGATCAACGGGTGGGTCTCGTCGATCGTGTACTCCCCGATGCTCACCAGGATATCGTCCTTGCGGATCCCGGCCTTGTCCGCCGGCCCGCCGCGTACAACGGCGGTCACGTATACCCCATGGTCGACCGGCAGATCGTAGTACACGGCCATGTTCCGGGTAATGGAAACGGACCGGATCCCCAGGTAGGGCCGCGCGACTTTGCCCTTTTCCAGGATCTGTTTCACCACGTAGGCAACGGTGTTGCTCGGGATCGCGAAACCGAGCCCCTCGGCGACGTCCCCAGAGAAGCCACTTCCGCGGACAATCGCCGTGTTGATCCCGATCACCTCCCCGCGCATATTCACCAGTGGCCCACCGCTGTTCCCGTGGTTGATGGCCGCGTCCGTTTGGATCATGCCCTCGAGCACCTGGTCATCGGAAACCTGAAGGCTCCGTCCTAACCCACTGATCACCCCGACCGTCACGGTGTTGCGAAAGTCTCCCAGCGCGCTTCCGATGGCCACCACCTGTTCCCCGGGCTGCAGCAGGTCGGAGTCGCCCAGCGTGGCATAGGGGTAGTTACCTCCCTCCACCTGCAGCACGGCCAGGTCGGTGAACGGGTAGTCGTGCGAGACCAACCGTGCGGGAAGGGTGTTCCCGTCTGCCAGGATCACCGTCAGCTCCGCGGCCCCCTCCACCACGTGGTAGTTGGTCACGATGTAGCCGCGCGGATCGATGATCACGCCGGAGCCGGTGGCCTGCTGGGGCTCGGTCGGGATCCCAAACCAGCTCGGGGGTCTGGTCTGCAGGCGGTTGACCACAGTGACTACCGCCGGCCCAACCCGGCTCACGACCGCGGCAATAGGCTGGGTACCGGTGATCACGATGGGCGAAGCAGACGGAGGTGTCCAACCGCCCGACGCCCCGGTTGTGGCCGCTGGAGCCGGCGTGGCTCGGCGTAGCGAGAGCGTCAAGTAGGCGGCACTAGCGCCCACCAGGCCTCCTGCAACTCCGCCCACCAGCAGGCTGATCAGTACGGCGGCCAGCAGCACCCGCCATCCCCAATGTTTGCTATTCCATTCCGACATCGCTTTCCTCCACGCCCCAAACGTGCAGGGCATCCTGGGTTGCTATCGATCGTCTTGCCATAAAAGTAGGGGCAAGAGATGAAAAGCGGGTGAAAAGAGCGGCACTTACCAACCGGAGCCGCGGGACGCCAGGGGTTGGGGCGGTGGGTCTGAGGAGGCCAGGCGCAACGCCAGGTCGGCGGCCTCCTGCGGGGAAGACACGGTGTAAATGCGCGTTTCCTCGGTGCCATCGCTTCGCCGCAGCTGCCAGCTTCCCAGGGCTACGACCGGCCGGCCCAGCTTCAGCGCCAACGCGATCTCGGAAAGGGTTCCCGCCTCCCCCGCGATGGCCACGACGGCGGATGCCGAAAGGATGAGGATCACATTCCGTGCTTGTCCCATTCCGGTGGCAATCGGCAGCCAGACGTAGCGGTTGGCCGCGCGCGTATCCTCTCCCGGAAGGATTCCCACCGTGAGGCCACCTGCCTCTCGCGCCCCGCGACACGCGGCTTCCATCACGCCGCCCAGCCCACCGGTTAGGACGATGGCCCCTGCGCGCGCCAGGCATAGCCCGACCTCCCGGGCCTGTTCATAGACGGTGGGGTCGCACTGGCCTGCCCCGCAAACTGCGATCCTTAGCGGGCCCTTCACGCGTTCCCTCTCTTGGCCTCAGCGATCTCTTTGGCGGTCGCCCCGTATTGCCTGGCGAGCCGTTCCAGCTCGTGGATTTCGGACGGCGAGAGCTTCCTTCGGACAGCTTCCCGCAGCTGACGGAGCAGTTCTCGCTTGTTCCACGGCATCGTGGCCTCCTGTTCGGCCTGAACGCTCGATCCCGTTCCCGGGAAACGCTGGTCGCTAGCTTTAGGATAGCACACCTTGGCTTCCTTTTCAAACACCGTTTGACAGCAGCTCGCTCTACGGGTATGATGGGCATGCCCGGGGAGAACCCTGGGGGAGGTGCAGGTTGAACCGTTCACGCTGGCTTGCATTGGGCTTCCTCGTCGGAGCGGCGGCTGGCCTGGTATGGACCCACCGGCGGATCGAACAGATGGTTCGCTCGGGCGTCCCAGGCCTGCTGGACTGGGACCGGGTCTGGGAAGTGGCTGCCCGATACTGCCCCGAGGGCGGGGTGCAGCCGGAACACGCGCCCTATTACAAGGCGTTGGTCCACCGCGCCGCCGGCGAGGTGGCTGCATACACGGGCCTGCCGGTGCCCCCGACTGCCCTCACGGTGCGTGTGTTGGACCGTCGTCAGTGGCTCAACGCCAATCTAGATGCCTTTCGTGCCGTGCTGGGGCCGGTGGAGGAGATTTATGGACGTACGGCCTCTTGGCGGAACCCTTTGACGCTCTTTTTGGGGGAGCCGGTTTGCTCCTTGCTCAGCTACCAGGTGGGCCTGATGCTTGGGTACCTGGGGCAGCGGGTCCTGGGCCAGTACGACATGGCCCTCCTGGGCCGGGAACCACTGCGCGATGGCCAACTCTATTTCGTCCAGCCGAATATCCGTGCGACGCAGGTCGAGCTGGGCCTGGCGGGCGACGACTTCCCGATGTGGGTAGCGCTCCACGAATCTACCCACGCATTCCAATTCCAGAGCTCTCCCTGGCTGCGCGACCACCTGAACGGCCTCCTTCGAGCTTACTTGGATGAGCTCGAGCCCGAGGTGGAGCACCTGGGTCAGAAGCTTTCCCCTGCTGGACTGGCCGACCTCCTAGAGCGTATGGCCCGCGGCGAACCCTGGATGCTGTGGGCGCTTACGGCGCGCCAGCGGGAGCTGTTCGAGCAGATGCAGGCCTTCATGTGCCTGATCGAGGGATACGGCAACCTGGTGATGAGGCGCGTCGGGCAGCGGATCCTTCCCACGTTCGCCTGGATCGAAGCCCAGGTGGCCCGGCGTCGGGCCCAGAGGACGCCTGCAGAGAAGCTGCTGGCGCGGCTCACAGGGTTGGAGCTAAAGATGGAGCAATACTTGCAGGGGGAGCGCTTCGCGGACACGGTTGCGAGCCGTCGAGGCTTGGCCTTCTTGAATCGCGCCTGGGAGCGCCCGGAGAACCTCCCTACGTGGGACGAGATCGAGCACCCGGAGCGGTGGATGGCCCGAATGGAGGCCCGAGATGTCCCAGAAGGTCGCTGAGACGATCTCTGTGAGCATCCGCAAGTTCGACGCCCAGTGCTATGAGCTCTACGCGGCCCCTCCGTTCGGTTCATTTGTGCACGTGTCCAGCGCTGCTCCCGGAATCGAAATCTACGCGGTGGTGAGCGATATCTGCACCGGGCCCATCGATGCATCGCGCCCCGTTGTGGCCAGGGGAGCCGACCTGTACGATGAGGAGTCGGTGTACCGGGAAAACCCGCACTTCCGACACCTGCTTCGCACCTGGTTCTCCGCTCTGGTCGTCGGTTTCCGCGAGGGGGAGCGGGTCGTCCACACCCTTCCACCACAACCGCCGCGCATTCACGGCTTTGTCTATCCGTGTGAGGCGGACGAAATCCTAGCCTTCACGTCCCACCTGGGCTTCTTGCGGCTGCTGACGGCCGGCCAAGCGTCCAACGATCTCGTCTCGGCATGCCTCCGACACGCGGCCGCAGCCCGCGAAGCGGGGTCGGATTACCTGGTGCACGCCGGGCGAGAGCTGGTGCGCCTGCTTGCCGAAGAGCCCGAGCGGTTGAACGTGCTGCTGCCGTTGCTGCGCTAGGGAATGCGGTGCGCAACCGGAGAATCCTTGCCCTCGTAGCCAGCTGGATGCTGCTTGTGTTGGCCGGGTGTTCGCCCGCGACCCCGCCGCCCACGTCGGTGCCGCCTTTCCCTACAGCCACGGTCACCGTTCGTCCGACCGGTCCTGTGCCCACACCGACCCCCACCCTCCCGCCTCCCCCGCCCTTGGGCCTTGTGCGCCTCTGGCGGGCTTCGACCCAGGATACGGTCTGGGCGATCGGGACTGCGGATCTGGAGCCGGACGGAGCCCCGGAGGTGTGGGCAGCCTCCTATGACCACTCGTTGTACCTGTTTTCCCACGAGGGGAATATGCGGTGGAACTTCCGGGTGCAGGCGCCGGTGTATACGGCGCTTTCCACCGATCTGGACCAGGATGGCCGGCCGGAGTTCTTCCTGGGGAGCGACGACAACCGTGTCTACCTCCTCGATGCCGATGGTTCGTTGCGGGGAACGTATGTCGCTACCGGGCGGGTGACGCATTTGGCTGTGGCTGACGTGGACGGCGACCGGGCCGATGAGGGGATCGCCGCAAGTTGGGATGGCGTGGTGGCCGTGCTGGATCATGCCCTGACGCCGCGCCGTATCCTTGCCCCTGGGGGCACGCCCAGCGCGCTCGTCGCGCTGGATCTGGACGGGGATGGATCGACGGAGCTCCTGTATGGCACAGAAGAGGGGAGGTTGCAGGCGCTGCGGGGCGACGGAACGCTCCTCTGGGAACACGTCCTCGAAGGGCCGGTGCGCGGCATCGTGCACAGCGCCGAGGACGGTGGGAAGCAGACGATCTGGGTGATGAGCCGCGAAGGACTGATCGCCTGCCTGGGCGTGGACGGCGCGCCCCGTTGGGCGCAGCGCCTTCCCGGGCCCCTGGTTTCGCTGGCATACTGGCCGGGGGCGGACCTCCTCCTGGTGGGATGGATGGAGGGGGTCGTGGCGCTGGATCCACATACGGGCGGCGCGCGCTGGGAGCAGGGCGCGGATGCGGCGGTCTGGGCCTTCGCTGACTCGCAGCATGATGGGGAACCGGTGTTGATTGCCGGTACGGACGGCGGGGAGTTGCTGCTGCTCAACCCTTGGGGCCAGCTGCGGGGAGGCCTGCGCCTTCCCTCGCGGATCCATGGGGTGGTACCGATCGACCTGGAGGGCGATGGCAGCGAGGAGGTCGTGGCGCGGTCCGGCGACTACGTCTATGCTTTCCGGCTAGGCGTGCCGGGCGATGCCGACGAGCCCGCTCCGTGGGTGGCCACGATCACGCGCTGGCCGGAGCCGTCCCCCTTACCGCCGCTCCCAGAAGGGCGGATTTCCCTCCTGGCCGTGGGAGACGTGATGCTCTCCCGGAGCATCGAAGAGCGTATGCGGGCCTACGGAGCGGACTATCCGTTCCGGGCGCTCGCTCCACTGGTGCAGCAAGCGGATATCGCGGTGGCGAATCTGGAATGCGTCCTGACGCAGAAAGGCGATCCGGTAGAGAAAGGGTATACCTTCCGCGCCCATCCTCAGCTCGCGGCCGGCTTGAAGGACGCCGGATTCGATCTGGTCTCGCTGGCGAATAACCACACCTTCGATTACGGCCTGGACGGCCTGTACGAGACGATCGCTGCCCTGCAGCGGCAGGGTATCCGCACCGTGGGCGGGGGCGTACAGGCGGACGCGCCGGTCGTGCTGGACGTTCGGGGCCTGCGGGTGGCTTTCCTGGCTCGGAACGCCGTGGGAACACCGCAACCGGGGATCGCCTGGGCAGGATCCGAAGATGAGGTGGCAGCGGCTGTCCTGCAGGCGAAACGTCAGGCGGACGTCGTCGTGCTCCTGCTGCACGCTGGCGCGGAATATTCCCCCGAGCCCACGGAAGAGCAGGTTCGGCTGGCTCGTGCTGCCGTTCAGGCCGGAGCGGCCCTGGTGATCGGACATCACACCCACGTGACGCAGCCCACGGAACGCCTTGCTGGGGCATTCGTTGCCTACGGCCTTGGCGACACCGTATTCGACATCGACATCGTCGATGCCGCGCGCGACGGAGCGGTCTTGTGGGTCGTCCTGAGCCGGGACGGCGTGGCTCAGGTGCTGTGGATCCCGACTCGCATCGTGGACGATGTGCAACCGCGCCCTGTCGCCGGGCCAGGGAACGTGCCCCTCTGGCGGACGCTTTTTGCCCAGGTCACTGAGCCTTTGCCCCCGCCCCCCACTTCCAGGCCCCGCTACGACTTGCGGGCGGAGGTGGAACCGGATTCCGGCCAGGTCACCGTGGCAGAAACGATTTCCTGGGTCAACTACACCGGAACGTTCCTGGAAGAGATCCCGCTGCAGGTTTTCCCGAACGTCTATACGGGGGGATTCTCCCTCGAGTCTGTACAGATCGGATGTGAGGGCAAGCGTTTCGTTCCCTCCTATACGCTGCACAGCGCCTGGTTGCGCCTCTTTCTGCCCTACCCGGTGCGCCCGGGGACGGCGATCACGATCACCCTGGAATACCGTCTTCAGCCCCCGCTTCTGGATCCCTTGGCGTGGCCGCCCGAGGGGAACCTGGGGCGCACGCAAGATGGCCGGATTTTCCAGCTGGGGCACTGGTATCCGCAACTGGTGCCGTATCGTCCGGGGCAGGGCTGGATGATCTGGGACTACCATCCGGTCGGCGATCCTTTCGTGGCGGACTTGGCCGACTATCGGATCGAGGTGAAAGCTCCGCCGGAGTACCTGGTCGTGGGCGGGGGAGAGCGGACACAAGTTGCGACCGGTTGGCGCCTCGAGCTGGACGCGGCGCGGGACGCGGCGCTGCTTGTGGCCCAGGGGTATACCGAACTCTCGGGCCAGGTAGACAACGTACGGGTCGTGTCCGTATGTCGACAGGAACACATTTCCGCCTGCCAGGCCGTACTGGAGGAAGCCCGGCGCGGCTTGGCTTTGTTTAGCGAGCGCTACGGCCCTTACGCGTACCGCTCCTTTGTGGTGGTAGAAGGGGAAATGAACGGCGGCATGGAATACGGGGGGATGGTGCTGGTCGGCTCTCCTTTCTACGAAGGCTACGACGGGAGCGCGCGGGCGATCCTTCCCTCGCTGGTGGTGCACGAGCTGGCCCATCAGTGGTGGTACGGGGTGGTCGGGAACGACCAGGTGTACGAACCGTGGCTGGACGAGGCGCTGGCACGCTACAGCGAGCTGGTATACTACGAGGCGGTCTATCCGGACGCTGTAGGCTGGTGGTGGCAAAACCGGGTCGACCAGTGGGGGCCAGCCGGCCCGATCGATGCCTCGATCTACGATTTTGTGGAGACCCGCACCTACGTGCACAACCTATATGGTCGGGCGGCGCACTTTATGCAGGACTTGCGCGATCGCTTGGGAGATGAAGCTTTCTTCGCCTTTCTCCAATCCTATTACCGGCGCTACGCCTGGCAGCGAGTGACCGGCTCGGACTTTTTCGCCGTGCTGCGCGAGCGGAGCGAGCAGCCCCTGGATGACCTGATCCGCGCCTATTTCCTTCGGTAACAGGGCGGCCGCTCACCCCTCGAACATGGGAAGTTCCCGTTCGTCGAAGTACCAGGCGCCCCGCGTCTTCAGATACTCGTGCGCCCGCTGGATGAACTCAAAGTGCTTCTGTTCCTGGGCGGCCAGGAACTCGTACAGCGCTTGGGCTTCGCGGGTACGGCTCTCAGCGGCGTTCTGGCGGTAGGTGGTGTACCCTTTGCGCTCGAACTCCAGCGCGATCTCCAGCGCCTTCAGGTCGTCCGCCCCTTCGGGAAGCAGTGCGGCGAGCGAGAGATCATCCGTTGGAAAGATGCTCTCGACCTCCTTGCCCGGTTCCAGCGAGCGGGCCTGCTCCATTGCCAGCCAGCGGCCGGTGGTAACCAGGTTCCCGTACTGCACCTTCAGGAGACGGAGGTGAGTCTCCTCCTCACGCATCAGCGTCTCGAAGGCGTGACGTCCCGACTCGTCGGCCGTGCGCGCTGCCGCTTTCGCGTAAAATGCCTTTCCCTGAAGTTCCGTCTGGATCCCCTGGTGGAGCGCGTGTAGCGCCTCCTGAACTTCCTGGTCCATTGGATCCCTCCTCATCGATTTGCGCCTTTACCTGTACTTTATGGCATACCGGCTCCCTTGGGCTGTGACGGACGCCACAACAAGGGGCCGTGCTGCGCCCGTCGGAGCGTGGTATAATGGGCGCGAGGACGTTTCCGGAGGAACCGCTTGGCGGACCCTTTGCTGTCTTTGCCGCTATACCGCGCGCCGTACGCGGTGGTGGACATCGAAACGACCGGCTTGCACGCGGCGTTGGGGGACGCGATCTGCGAGATCGCCATCCTACGGGTGCAGGAAGGTCACGTGTGCCGCTGCTTTCATACGCTCGTGGATCCTGGGCGGCCGATCAGCCCAGAGGCATACGCGGTCAACGGAATTACCCAGGCGATGCTCCGTGGCGCACCTCCTTTTGCTCGTATTGCTGACCGGGTATGGACGGAGCTCGACGGAGCTGTCGTGGTGGCCCACAATGCGCCCTTTGACCTTTCTTTCCTGGCGGTGGCTTTGGAGGAGGCTTCGCGCCCGGCGCCCCGTCAGCCGGTCCTGGATACGCTGGCCATTGCCCGAAACTGCTATGCTTTCCCGCGGAATAGCCTGCACGCGATCGCGAGCGACCTGGGGATCCCGCGCGTGGCCAGCCATCGGGCGCTCGGAGATGCCTGGACCACCTGGAAGGTGCTGGAATTCTTCTCCCGGGACCTCCAGCTGAGACGGGGCATAGGCACGGTAGGCGAACTGGTGCGGCTGCAGGGAGGCCCGATCCCCTGGCCGGAGGCGCCGGATCGCGAGGCACTTCCGGACGTGCTTGCGGAGGCGCTGGAACGGCGCCGTTTGCTCTTCTTGCGGTACTGCTCGTCCAATGGGGTGGTCACCGAGCGTGCCGTGGAGCCGCTTCGGGTGGGGATCTACCAGGGAGCGGTTTACCTGGTGGCGCGCTGCTTGGTGCACGGAGAGCAGCGGACGTTTCGTCTGGACCGGGTGCTGGAAATGCGCCTGCAGGACGGGAGCGGAGAGGCATGAGGCCGCCGTGTCGGCGGATGGCTCACGCGCTGGTGATGCTTCCCCTACTGCTTGCGGCTTGTGCCCCCGGTGGCGAAGCAGAAACGTACGGGGCGCAGCGGCGCGTTGCTCGCGCTTACCCGGATCAGGTGTACTACCTCTATCTGCCGGAAGGCTTTGAGCCCACGCGTCGCTGGCCGGTGTGGGTCAACGTCCACCCCACCGACGGCGACGGCCGCACGATGTTGCTCACCTGGGAACGGTACGCGGACGACCATGGGTTCGTCATCGTCTCGCCAACCTTCGGGCCGGGGTACAACCGCTTGGCAGGGAAAGAAGACGAGCGGCTGTTGGCCATCCTGGAGGAGGTGGGCGAGGAAGTGCCGATCGAAGAGCGTGTCTTTCTGGTCGGGTTTTCGGGAGGCGCACAGTTTGCCCATCGCTTTGCCTTTCGGCACCCAGAGCGGGTCTTGGGTGTTTCGGCGATGTCCGCCGGGCAGTACGATCCGCCCCCCGTGGGCGGTGTTCCGGTGCCGTTCCTGGTCACTGTAGGAGGCGAGGACTGCGTCGACCCGGACCGTGTCGCACTGGCGCAGGAGTTCGCTCGAACGCTAGAGGAGGCAGGCTACCCGGTAGCGCTAGAGGTCATCCCCGGGGTCGCGCACGCGGTGAGCGACCGTGCGATCACGCTCACCGTCGCCTTCTTCGAGCGGTTGCATTCGGCCTATTCCCCTTCAGAAAACACCTCAGCAGTGAACGAGTAGAGCTCCGTTGCCGGATCCCGCCAGGCGTCGGGTGGAAGGCCGGCCTTGTAACACACGCCCTCGAGGAACTGTTCCCGATCCCAGCCCTGTTCCGGCGCGACCTGAGGTAAAAGCAGCCCCTGATAATAGCCTCGCCGAATCAGTAGGCCGTGCGTTCCGACTACGATCTCGTTCACATCTCGGACGCGCTCCAGGGGGGAGAGGAGCGAGATCTCGACCGTGATTTCGGCCATTTCGGAAAGGCGCACGGGTGGGAACCGCGGATCCTGGGTGGCTGCAGCCACGGCAGCCTGCTGGATCGTCTGGTAGAGGGGCTGCTCGGAATAGATGTAGCCAATGCACCCCCGGAGATTCCCGTGCTTTTTCAGGGTCACGAAAGCACCCCCGGGTCGGAGAAAGTGTGGATTCTCCGTCCGGTAGGGCGGCACGCGCCGCTCCTTCAGGTAACTCTCGATCGTCTGGCGGGCCAGGCGCAAGAGCTCTGCTCGCTCTTCTGGTGTCAGGGCATCTTTTTCCGGCGGCGGGGTCGCAGACGGGCCCGGCTGGTGCCGGCAGGCCATCAGGGTGACAAGGATCGCCACCAAAGCCGCCGCATGGCGCGCGAGTCTGGTCCACTGTGACGTCATCGCCTCCTCCTTTTCGCTACGGCTACCGCCTGAGCCCGGGATGGCTGTTACGGTTCCTCCTTCCAGATCTTGACTGCCCCGTACCCGACAACGCGGTCGCGGTCTGCTCCGGGTATGTCGCCCGAGTTCGCATAGTGCAGCAAGGCGGCGCGGTTGGCACCTAAGCGGCGGGAAACTTCCAGGACGACGAGCACCGCACCCTCGCTGCAACAGGGCGTGAGCAGGTTCGGGATGCCCCGCGCCATCTGGCGCGCCAGTGTCTCCCGTAAACGCTCCGGTTCGAGGGAGACGATCGCCTCCAGCACTGCCTGGTCGACTTGGATGGCATCTGCGTAAGACGGGTAATGGGACAGGTCCGAACTCGCGATGAGCAAGACGTCGTGTCCCCGGAGGGCCTGGACCAGCGCCTCTTCGAGCTGTTCCAGGTTCCGCGGAGTTGGCCGGCCGATTAGGATGGGCACGATCGGCGTTCCGGGCAGCACGCGCTGCAGGAAGGGGAGCTGCACCTCCAGCGCGTGCTCCTGTGCCTGCCACAGGGGGCGATCGGAGAAGGCCGGCTGAGCCGCCAGGATGGCGCGGGCCAGCTCCTCGTCCACCGGAACGTCTCCGAGCGGCGTGCGAAAGGCCCCCTGTGCGTAGACGTCGACCCCCTCGAACTCCGCCAGGTAGTGATTCTGTCCGATGAGGACCACCGCCTCGTAGCGCTGGCCCTGGAGTTCCGCATAGGCAGCCGCAGCCGTCTTCCCGGAGTAGGGGTAGCCGGCGTGGGGCACCACCAGCGCCAGCGGCCTGCCGGGCGTAGGAGACCAGGCGGCCAGGAGGCTGTCCACCATCGCGGCCAATTCCTGAGGGTCCGCGGGGTAGAAAGCGCCGGCGACGGCCGGAGGACGCACGCGGGCGACCTGCGTGGGCGAGGGACTGGGCGTTGGGCGCGGGTTGCACGCTGTGAGAACGGCCAGGCCAGCCAAGAAGCATCCGAAGATTTTCAGAGGAAGCATATTGCCTTCTCCTCACGGTGAACGCCACCAGGGTTCTCAGGGATCGCGGAACCCTGCACTGCGCTGCGCTATTGCCAGACCCCGGGGATCGGCGTGCCGCAGAAGGCGCAGCGCCCTTCCTGCAGCGCCATTTCGAGCACGCTGAAGCCGCTGCGGCGGATCACCGCCTGGCCACATTTCGGGCAGTACGTATGGTTCCCCGGGTGCCCGGGCACGTTACCGATATAGACATAATGTAATCCCTCCTCCAGCGCGGCTTGGCGCGCCTGCTCCAGGGTTTCCACGGGCGTCGGCGGCACATCGAGCAGGCGGTATTGAGGGTAGAAGCGCGTGAAGTGGAGCGGGACATCGGGCCCGACCTCCTCGAGCACCCACCGGGCAAGCTGGCGCATGTCTTCGGGCGCATCATTACGCCCCGGGACCACCAGGTTAACGATCTCCAGGTGGATGCCGCTTCGCGCGATCATTCGGATGGCATCCAGCACTGGAGGCAGCGTGGCGAAGCAGACTTCCCGGTAGAATGCCTCGTTGATCCCTTTCAGGTCGATCTTGATCGCATCGACGAGCGCACAGAGTTCCTGGAGCGGCTCCGGATTGATGTACCCGGCGCTGATCACCACGCTACGAAGCCCGCGGGCCCGCGCGAGCCGCGCGGTATCCACCATATATTCGAAGAAAACGGTTGGTTCGGCATAGGTGAAAGCGATCGACGGGCTGCCGGCCTCTTCCGCTGCCGCGACCACGGCGTCAGGGAACAGCTGGATGAACTGGGTGCGCTCAGGCGTCGTCTGGGAGATCTGCCAGTTCTGACAGTAGAGACAGTGCAGGTTACAGCCCGCCGTGGAGAGGGAGAAAGCCGTTGTGCCTGGGAGGAAATGGTAAAACGGTTTCTTCTCGATGGGGTCCACGCCCAGGGCACAAGGGTTGCCGTACGTCATCGTATAGAGGATGCCTCCCCGGTTCTCCCGTACCCGGCAATCGCCGCGCCGTCCGTCCGAGATCAGGCAGCCTTTCGGACATAGGCGACATTTGACATAAACATGGGAATGCTCCGTGTGGCAGTAGGCCGTATGCGCGGGCACCGCAGCCGTGTGACAATCGCCGCAGCGCGCGTGCCCGCTGACCGGCACGAAAAAGCGTGCCGGTCGGGCGTAAAAGGGCAACGGGGCCGTTTCCTTCCCCACTGCGGCCAGTCGCCAGTTCTTCCAGATCGTGGCGGCCCCGAGCACGCCCAGGCCGAGTAGCACTCCCCCCTTGAGGAACTCTCGCCGCGTCAGGCGTGCCATCGTGCGATCCTCCCGCCGCAGCAGCAAACTGCGGCTCCGAGGCCCTGGCACCTCAGAAAACATACTCGATCCCGCTTAGCGCCCGCTGACCCACTTGGCGGGAAACCAGGAGTGTCAGGAAAAGGGTGACCAAGCCGGCAGTCAGGACCGCGGCGTGCGGACGCCCTCGCCAACCGCTCAGGCGCCGCGTATGGAACGCCAGCGTGAACAACCCCCATGTCACCAGGGTCAGGATCTCTTTGCTGTTCCAGCTCCACAGCCAACCCCAGGACTCCCAGCTCCAGATGGCCCCCGCCAGCATCCCCAAGGTGAGCCAAGGGTATCCCCAGGCCAAGCCCTGCCTTTGCAGCGCTTCCCAATCCGGAAACGCGTTCTCCGCAGGCCCCTCGTGTCCAGCTACGAGCTGCAGCAACCCTGTCCCGCCGGCCAGGGCCAGACCTCCGTATCCGATTCCGGTCGCGAGTACGTGGATGGGAAACCAGATGCCGCCCAGAAGCGGGGGCACAGGCTTCGGCTCCCGCACCCCGCTGGAGGTGAGCAGCAGAGTCAGCACTAGGGTCGGGGTCGCGATGAGCCCGGCGCAGACGCCTGCCCAGGTGCTCCCTGGGCCGCGGATGCCCAGGGCGTAGAAAAGGGCCAGCGCTGCGACAGTCAGCAGCAGGACGTCGTAGCGCCTTGCGAACGGCCAGCCGCCGACGGCCAGCCCGCGCGCGGCGAGGGCAAGGAGCAGCAGGTAGCCGCCGCTGCCCAGGAACCACCGCGCTCGCTCGGTTCCGCCCGAGCGCTCCTCCGTTGCACCGCTTTTCAGCAGCTGTAGCGCGGCGCTGACCGTCCCGAGCGCCAACGCCAGCGCCGCTCCCGCGGCCAGGGTCGTGTCTTCCGTCAACCAGTCCATCGCACTCCAGGTGCCCTCACGCCGGTTGCTACCGGTGATTCGTCACGACGGACAGAACGCCGTCCGCTGTCCAGCGTGCCCACATCCGCCGCGGTCGCACCCACAGCGCTGCACACATCCCGACCAGAAGGCACGTGGCTCCTGCGACCATCCAGCCGAATCCTGGTTCCACGACGGCCTCCAGCTTCACAAACACCTGGGTTCGCCAGGAGAGATAGACCTCCGCCACGCTCAGCTGGCCGGTGGGCTCCACCGTTCCATCGAACAGCAAGGCCTCGCCCGGCCCATAGATCCGCAGCTGCAACGCTTCGTCTGGCCGGCCGAGCAGGCCGGCCGGTGACGGGACCACGGTCCCCGTGATGCCCTCGGTCGGTAGGGAAAACGCCCCGGCCGTCTGCCCTTCGGCGAAATACAGCCATCCTGCGCCTCCAGGATAGTCGATGGGCAACACACGACCGTCTGCCGCCCTGACTTCAGCTCGCCAGGCCAGCCCATACGTCTCCAGGTAAAGCCGTGCGCCGCACGCCCGAGCTGGTCGAGCCGGAGCAATCGGCGCTCGCTTCCGCTGGCCGTCCGCCTCCGCCTCGATCCAGAAACTGCCCGGCGGGGCGTCTTTCGCAGCTGCGCTCACCGTGAAGCGACAACCGAGCCGGTTCCCGAACCAGCTTTCTGTGCCCGGCTGGAGAAACAAGGACTCGCGCCGGTAGCCAGCCAGGTGCGCCACTGCCGCTGCCAGGAAAAGCAAAAGGCCGAGGTGGCTTAGAATGGTCCCCAGTGGTCCCCAGCGCCCGCGTTCGCCGTAGAAATACCGCACCCTACTGGAAGGGCTGGCTACGGGACGCAGCCAGGCCAGTTCGCGCGGAAACCGGGCCGCGTCGACGTTGGTGTACCGCACGCCTGCGCACTCGTACGCGCCGTCGGGCAAGACGGCTGTTGACGGGTGGGTTGCAGCGCGCCACAGGCGCCCGGCGCGGTCGATCGTGCAGGCAACCCCATTCAGAAGCAGAGCCGACGCGACGCCCAGCAGGATGGGCGAGCGGGCTACCCCGATCCATCCGATGCGAGCCAGCGCGTTCACGCGCTCTCCCAGGCGGGCCCGGCACTGCGCCCACCAGGCCTCTTGCGCGGCCGGATCCAGGCCCGGCGGCGGCTGGGGAAAGAACGCTGCTGGCAGCAGCAGGAGGACGGCCGCCAGGATCAGGTAAATCGCCAGGCGGCGGGACGAGAGCAAACGCCACACAGCGCCCGCAAGAACAGTTACGCGATACGCACGGCCCATGCTCACAACCAACATCCCCGTACAGGGGATTCACCCCCAGCCAGGTTGATTCCATCATAGTACAGCGCCTTGTACCCGTCAAGCGGTCCAGCTGAGGTTCAGACATGAGTTGGGACAAGGGGATGAACGATGGCCAGGAAGGAGGCCAAAGTCACCGCGACGATGGCCTGCCACTCACGGGTGGGAACCGACCATTTTTGCTTCCATAACACAAACAGGCCGGAATAGCGCTTCCATTTCCCTCCTGGCAGGGAGGGAGGATTCCCAAGGCGAGGTGTTGAACCACCGACTCGAGCCGAAGGAAGGTCAGGCCCCAGCGAAGCATT
>Ga0078972_1008177_pt1 | contig 22225 bp, 17 predicted proteins | sample YelNatPaOPGAMG01_FD_67568 | JGI IMG/M metagenome (GOLD analysis project Ga0078972, IMG submission 67568) | Hot spring thermophilic microbial communities from Obsidian Pool, Yellowstone National Park, USA - OP-RAMG-01 (SPADES assembly) (version 2) | ecosystem: Environmental > Aquatic > Thermal...
TAATCGACAGCGTCGTAAGGGGCCCAGCCGTAATAGGCGAAGACTGCCACGTTGAGAGGTCGCTCATAAACCCCTACACGAGCATCGGGGACCGCGTTAAAATCTTGAACAGCAGCGTCGAATACAGCATTATAATGGACGACTCGACCATAGAGGGCGTAGACAGGATCCAGGAGAGCCTCATCGGAAGAAACTCTAAAATCGTTAAAAGCGGAGAGGGGAAATTCTACAGGTTCCACATAGCCAACCACTCTGAGTTGACACTCTCCACGGCTGAAGCCGGGAGACTCGCATACAGCCCCTTCGACGCTTAGAGGCACATCTGTTTCAGCATTCACCTCTTCATAGCTCCGGGACTATCTGCGAGGGCTGCGCCACCAGCCCGTTAACGGCCTCTTCAACTTCATGAAGCTGGAGAAGCCCTATAATTTTATTTTATTTATTTTATTTTACTCTTGCTCGAACCCTTCCACCCGCCTATCTCGGCTTGAAGCCTTATTCGAGCTTTCGGACATTCAAGCCACATCCGAAAAGGTGTGGAAGATCGAAAAACATAAATTTAGGGGCGACTCATCCCAAGGTTAGAACCCAAGGCTTTCTCGCCGAATTTTAGGTAAGGCTATCGACAAAAATTAGATTCGTAGGGGCAATAGCGGCCTTTATTTGATTAAAGGTCGTCGAAGTTATCGCGATTTATTAAAAAATTTATATTAGAATTTATATTAAACAAGAGCTTTTTCACCTCCACCGGTGGCTTAAACTGAGCTTTTATAAATTGCTTTAGATCAAAATGCTTATTTATCCTAGGCTTAAATTTATTTTTGGCGGGTTAATTGGCTAAGAAAATTGCTGAAAAGGTTCCAAGCTGGATTTCAAGGATACTATTACCTGAAATCAGGGTGATAGTTAAAGAGGAAATTTCGAATCAATTGAAACCATTAGAAGCGAAAATATCCGCTTTAGATGAAAAAATTGATGAAAGGACAAGAGCATTGGATATGAAAATTGAGGAGAAAACAAAGGCTTTAGATGCTAAAATTGAGGAAAGAACTAAAGCTTTAGAAAAGGAAGTAATGTCTTTAAGAAATGAGATGAACGCCAGATTCGATTCAATAGAAAAGATGCTTCCACTGATAGAAAGAATAGCCCTATTAGAAGCAAGAATGGAAAAAATAGAAAAGCATGTGGGAATCCATTAACAAGCTAATTATAGCTAAAAGACTATAGGCAGCTTACTGGCTTTTAATTTAATTAGTTTAACTAAATCTGTTGATGCTAGAAATGATACTGACAAGATAAGGTTTTTGTCGGCCTCCTATGCTTCCTAAAGGTTTGGTGACCCATAATTAATTAATTTATGCCTTTAGGAAGCTTTTGGAGGCCATTAAGGCCAATAAGCTTTTCAAGCGTAATAAGGTTTCGTTTCGGTTGAGAAGAAGGCTTGGATCATAATCTTATACTTGGCAGGGTTGATTAAGCCTAAGGGCCATGACTGAGCGTTACGGCCTGGTTAAGGCAAGCAGGGAGGCTGTTAGGCCTTGGCCTCATAAGCTCGAATCTTTAGCCTATCATGGTCCGCCTAACCCTAGAAGGCTCGTAGCCGTCGACGAGACTGAGACCAAGCTTAACGGCGAACGGCTTTACCTATGGGCTGCAATAGACGTGGATAAAAAGGAAGGAAATATTGGCTATTTACTTACGCTTCTTGGCAGAGATCAAGCTTAAACGCCTACATATTCCTTAAAAAAGTATTGAAGGCTTGTTCGAATAAACTTTTAATATTGGTCGATGGCGGCCCATGGTATTCATGCATGGGCTTTAAGCCAATTTAGCCTGGAATGGCTCCATACGACCTCTGGCAAGCGAAACGCCGTAGAGCGTCATTTCAGGACGTTGAAGGATCGCCTTAGAGGCTTTTACAACGACCTGAATGCTAAGCTCACCGCTAGGATGGTGAGCTTATCTTGCCAGTATCCGAAGACGGGAAAAACCATATACGCAGGTATGCGGAGAATATTTAAGGTCCTTCAGCCCTTAATATCCGAGATAAGAAGATGCCCGGTACGGCGGATAGAGGCATGGAGACAAGCCTTAAGCTAAGGATCTTCAAGCTCCTCAAGGAGGATGAAGAGTTCCGCCACGCCGTCATCGGCGTACTAGGCCTAGAGGACCTTAGGGCGGGCATCATAAGCCTAGAAAAAGCCGTAAAAAAACTAGTTGAAGGACAAGCCAGGCTCAACGAAGCCATTGCCAAGCTCACAGAGGGACAAGCCAGGCTTGAAGCCGGATACGGAAGACTGGAAGACGCAATGATTAAACTAGCAGAAAGACAAACTAGACTAGAAGATACAGTGGTTAAACTTGCTGAAGGACAAGCAAGACTGGAAGACGGATACAGAAGACTAGAAGATACAGTGGTTAAGCTCACAGAGGGACAAGCCAGGCTTGAAGCCGGATACGGAAGACTGGAAGACGCAATGATTAAACTAGCAGAAAGACAAACTAGACTAGAAGATACAGTGGTTAAACTAGCGGAGGGACAGGCTAGGCTTGAGGAGGCTATGGCGGAGACGAGGCGGGATATCGTCGAGATTAGGAGGGATTTGGCTATTACTAGGAGTGAGTTAGGCGGCCTTTCAAGCTCTGTGGGGGCTATGTCGGAATCTATGGTGAGGGGGGCTTTGAGGAGGTGGCTGAGTGAAGAGGGCCTAACGGTTGACCGGCTGGCGCCGATTAAGGTGAGGATAGAAGGCCGGGAGGTTGAGGTGGACTTCCACGGGAGGGCCGTGGACAGGGAGGGGAGGCGGATAAGCGTATATGCTGAGGCGAAGTCAACGGTGAGGGCTAGGGAGGTAAAGGAGTTCGCTAGGATAACTGCTGAGGCTGAGAGGGTGTGGGGGAAGGGGGTTAAGCTCATGGTAGCCTTCAGGATCTACGAGGATGCGTATCAGGCAGCTGAGGAGGAGGGGATACGGATAGTCGAAGCGTGAAAGTCGCGGGAGGGGATGGGGATGCATCGGCCAAGAAAAATATTATTTAGGAGAGCTGAGATGGATCGTGTGAGGGCCTGGGTTTAATGGGTGTGGAGAGGTGTCTCTCAGGCTTCGTAGGCTCGCCGTATCGCCGTCTATCGGGGTCATCCTATTAGTCTCCATCACGGTTGCAGCGGCCCTCGCAGCCTACGTCTACCTCATGGGGAATATGCCTTACACCTCGACTGGCGGCGTAGACGTCGTCGAGATATATAATGTGGAGTGGACGGCTCCCAACAGGGTATTATTGACGCTGTCCAATCATGGCCGTTCAGGTAAGATCCTTGAGGTGGCCTATGTAGATGGCCTCCAGGGATACCCTTCCTCCCCGATAGAGCTCGGGCCTGGGGAGGCGAGGGATGTAGAGTTCACTTTCATCGATGATATAACGCCTGGAAGCCACGTGGTGAAGGTGGTGTGCAGGGATGGCACCATGGGGGTCGTCTCCCACAGGTTTGTGGAGTTAGCTGCGGCTACCGTGACTACCTCCATTTCGACTGTCACGTCGGCCACGTCCACCACGGCGACGACGACGCAGACGCCTTGCTTCATCCTTGAGACCTATTATGGCACGGGCTTGTTCGAGGGTATAAGGGGCATCCAATCCTTCAGGGATGACCTTATGATGCGTACCCACCTGGGGCGTATATTTATTAAGATTTTCAACCACGCCTACTACCCCGTTTCAAAGGCCTTAACCCCCATCATCAGGGGCAACATAGCGGTAAAGGATACATTAAGGATATTCCTGGAACCCCTAATCGCCGCCGCGATGACGGCCATCCACCTAAGCCTCATACCTCCCGTAAATCCTGAACAGAGGATATACTTGGCGGTGGCATTGGGATCCACCCTGGCCGCCTCCATCTATATAGCACCGCTGGCCGGCCTCGCAGCCAGGCTTAGACCCAAACGGGCGCCGCGGCAGAGTCCCGCTCGGAAACGGGCTGCGAGGCTCCATGGAGGATGCGGCGGCTGAACACGAGAGGATAATGATGGGGTAGACGGGGTTTCACGTGTGGGCGACGGGCGCCTCCATCCCCTCCCTCATGTAGGCATAGGCCATCCTAGGGTTCTGAGTTAAGTAGAGATGTGTAGTGTTTCATCTCTACTTGGCTCTTCCCTCTCGATTATTTCATTGAGGGCTCTTTGGGGGAACCCTTCTCCCCGCATCCGAAGGTTTAAAACCGCTACAACGTCCCTATCCATTATGAGGCTGCATTTTTCGCATCTCATGAGCCTGCCCTCATAGGAAGCCATGCTTCCGGAGCAGAGGGGGCAGGTTTTAGAAGTATTCCTTGCATCCACGTATTTAACCGGTAAGCCCATCCAATTCAGCTTATATTCCAGCATGGACTGGAACGTCCTCGCATTCCACTTTGAGAGCCTCCCATTCCGCCTCCTAGAGCCTTTTAGGATGTTATGCTTCATCCCTTTAAGCCTCTCCATCACCGCACCAGACCTGGATCCCTTAAGCTTTCCCGCTATGTGGGTCGTCAACTTATGCATGAAGTCCCTGGCCCTGTTCTTCTCACGGCTAGAATACTTCCGCAAAAGCCTTTCAGAAGCCTTAGGTCTAAACTTTGAAAGCCCCTGTACCCTCCGCCTTTTAGCCTCGTAGACCCTGTGGATGTGGTAGAGCTTTCTCGAATCGTATCGTTTTATCTCTCCGTCGATTAATGCGGTTATGTTTGTCAGGTTAACGTCGAATGAGGCCCATTTCTCGGCTTCAGGCTCAACCCTCCTCTTAACCGTTATTATAAGCGCTTTCTCCGTCAGGATCAGCCCCCCAAGCCTCTCAAAGTCGCCGGGAACCCAAGAGTATCTGGCTAGATCGACTTCAAGGTACCTCCTGCCGGGTTCTATGCTTACCTTCAAGACGCCCTCCTTGAAGCTGAAGAGCGTATTCTTAATGTAAGCCGTCCGCTTCGTTATCTCAGGAGGCCTTCCAGCCCTCCCCCTATTGTGAAGGACGATCCAGCCCTTAACCAGCCCGATAACCGAGTTAATGGCGGAGTCTACGTAATGCTTTGAATACTTCCAGTCCCCTAAAAGCTCGTCCCTAAGCCTCTTCCTATCCCCACTTCTGAATTCCAGATGGGCTTTCCCGTTAAATTTAATGTGAGATAAGATCAATTCCAAAGCCTTCCTCTTAACCTCAAGGTACGATTCTAAGAGGTCTAAGGGCGCCTCTACCGGGATCCTGTAACTCTTAACTGCCTCCATAACCTTTCAACCTCGCCCCTAGGATGATGGAGCTTACCGGTTGGAAGCCCAACCGCTTCGATAATGCCTTTCCTCCGCCACCTAAAAGGATCTTCACCGATATCCCGAAAATCCTAGCGGCATCCCTAGGACATAGGAGTTCTTCGTTCATCGAAAAGACTTTGGAGACAACTTATTATTTAAACCCATCTATATTGAAACCGTTGACTACGGCGGCCACCGCGCCGAACTTCAGGGTTGACCCGTCGACTATTATCGCATCCAATTCTACGACGCCGTCCATGTTGAGGAAGGATCCCACCCCTGCATCCAAGTTTGGATCCTCCTCCATGAGGTTCACGGCGGCCTCCACTCCATCCAGGGCGGAGCCCCCGTTTTCCAGGACCTTGAAGCCTTTAAGGGCAGCCCTCCACACGGCTTCGCGATGGACCTCAACGAGCTCCCCAGGGATATCCCAGGCCCCACCGTGAACTATTATGGCAGGCCTCATCCCGCATGTACCCTCCGTAGACGAGCTTCAGGCCCAAGGACTTAAAATGATTTTCGGATTAAACCCCCATAATCCATAATCCATAACCCGTAATTCAGCCTACTAATCTTATTATAGGGGATGCGTTAAAGGATGGTTGGAGGCGGTGCCGCTTTGTCCATGATACCTGACAGTGAATATTTGGAGAGGGTTAAACGCGTCCAGGAGGAGATGATCCTCCGGGATATAGACCTTCTAGTGGGCTATGGGAGTGAGTCGGAGCCCCATCATGTGAGGTACCTATCGGATTTCATACCTAACTTCGACTTTGCAGGGTTTATAGTCCCTAGGGAGGGGGAGGCCGCGCTCATCACTGGGGGGCCGGAATCCATCGTTTACGCTAAGGCGACTTCGAGGCTTAAGAGGATATTCATTCATCCCTTCTTCCTTGAGACTTCAGCTCCCCCCTATCATGAGACTGAGCATATCAGGTTTAAGGATATAATCCCTGAGGCGGCTGGGGGGCTCGGCAGGATCAGGAGGGTCGGTATAGTCGGCTCGAATATTTTTCCATACGCCATCTACCAAGACTTGAAGAGGGCTGTCGGCGACGCGGAGATCGTTGAGGCCGACGATATCCTATTCAAGGTTAGGATGATAAAGTCGCCTAATGAATTGAACGTTATAAGGAGGGCCTATAGGATAACGGAGCAATGCCATAGGGAAGCCTTGGATTACGCGGAGCCGGGGCGGATGGAATGGGAGGTGGAGGCGAAGGCTAAATCCGTCATGGCGATGCTGGGGGCTGAGGGGCCAGCCTATCCCATATGGGTCTGCTCCGGGCCGAGGACGAACCAGGGGTTAAGCCGATCCACGGACCGTAAAATAGGCAGGGGTGAGCTGGTGCAATTATCGATAGGCGTGAAGTATCAGGGATACTGCGGTAACATGTGCCGTCCATTCGTGATAGGCGAGATACCTGGAAAGGCTAGGAGGCTCATGGAGGCCGGCTTAGAGGCTGAGAACGCCGTGATAGACGCCATGGAGCCCGGCGTGGAATCCATCCAGGTGCACAGGGTCTTCGAGAGGATACTCCGTAAACACGGGTTCGGGAGGGAGTTCACCCTTTACGGGCCAGCCCATGGGACGGGCCTACAGGAATGCGAGGGGCCATGGATAAACGAGGAGAGCCGCTTCAAGCTTCAGCCTGGCATGGTCTTCAACGTGGACATATGGCTTTCAGACGGTGAGCTAGGGTTGAGATGGGAGGACGGCGTAGCCGTCACGGAGGATGGGGTGGAGCAGCTCTCCACTTATAGACGCGAAATAATATCGAAGTAAATGGAGGAGGCCGGGTAGGCGGCTGGAGGAGGGGAGGAGGGGGCCCCTCATCCTCCCTCCTAAATCTTCATCGGTGGCCACACCATTTCAGGATGGTGAGCGCCAGGGTCTTCGTAAGCGCTAATAGGCTGCTTATGGTTACGTATTCGTCGGGGGCGTGGGCGTTCTCTCCGGCGGGGCCGAAGACCAGGACGGGGGTCCTACTATACTTCGTGAATATGAAGGCGTCGCATGGGAAGGGTGCACCTTTCACCATGCCTTCCCTGCCGGTGGCTTCCTGGAAGGCTGCCTCCACGGTCTTCACTATGGGGTGATCCCTGTCTATCTCGCTGGGCTCCACTATGCGCCGGATATAGGGTTCTGAGCTGCTTATGGTCGGGGGATTCCTAGAAAGGATTGGATCCGTATCCACCACCGCCTTCATGAAGCCTAGGAACTCCCTGTCGAACTCCTCCTCGCTCATGCCGGGGTAGAACTGTGGCCCCACCAGGAGCCAGCAGTCCCTAGGTAGTCCTAGAGCCCCTTCAGGTTCAACCTCCCCCGCCTTCAACTTTTTGATCAGGACGGGGAGGGGTATGGGCTCGTCCCTGTAGAGGGGATGCCTCGGGGTCTTCTCGTTCCGTATCACCTCGTAGTTTCGTAGGGCTTCTATGATCTTGGCCATGCCGTAGACGGGGTTGGTGGGTTCATAGCCCGTGTAGGGCATCCCTGGAACCCCCCTTATGGTTATAAGCCAGTTCTTATCTCCGCGGTTGGCGGGGCATATGGCTAGGGAGGAGCATTCCATCAAGATGGCCGCGTCGGCTTCGTAGCCTCTAAGCCTGGCGGCGAGGGTTCCATTAGCCCCACCGTACTCCTCGTCCACGACGCTCTCAAGGATTAGATCCCCTTTAAGCTTCACCCCGGCATCCAACACGGCTTCAGCCGCGATGTAGGCTGCGGCTAACCCGCCCTTCATGTCGAAGCCTCCCCTACCGTAGATCCTGTCCCCCTCCACGGCCCCGCTGAAAGGATCGTAGCGGCTCCAGGGCAGGGGCTCCTTAGGAGAGGTATCCATATGGCCTGAGAGGATGAGGGACCGGCCCCCACCCTCCCCCCTGAGACGGGCGACCACGTTAGGCCTATCCCTATAGTCTCGCCCCTTCAGATAGCCGGGATGATCCTCGATCCCCTCCACCTCGGTGGGCAGGAATACATCCAACTCCACACCGAGCCTCGAATACAACCCGGCTATATACTCCTGGCCCTCCTTCTCATATCCCCTAGGAGGCTTATTCTCCGTAGGTATCTGGATGAGCCTCCTCGTCACATCTATAAGCTCATCCCTCAAATCATCCACAACCCTTAGGATCCGATCCCTTAAAGCCTGATCCCCGACCATTCAAGCCACCCCCTGAAGCCGGGTAACCCTGCCCGATACCTTATCAGGGAAAAGTTCAAAAGGCTTTCCAAATCCACCATCAACCTGTAAGATCATCATTACTAGTAAAAGAATAGCTTTGTACTTTAGCTTTCTAGGTCTATTACATATGTATGCCTTAGCCCTTTATACCCTCATCCGTCGTGACCTCAACTAGGCACATGGAGATTCCATGCTGACCCCAGGCTTGGGCTTGGAGGAGGCTCCTCCAATAAGGCGTATGCATCCAAGGCTCTCTTGGGGGGAGCTCCCTCAGCCAGGGGATAAGCCTTAACCTCAACTATCCTCAACCCGGTAAACCTCCACCCATATTCACTATAGAACGGTCAGCTATCTATAATCATTGGGTTAATATGATCTTCTCCATCGGCTATTGGTCTGCCGGATTCCTATGGGTCTAGGTGGACGCTCGACTATCATGCGGGGGATAGCCTATACTTCGCATCTGCTGAAGGCGATGGCGCTTATCGTCGTCAATGTGAGGCTTAGAGTGGCTAAGGCTGCGAGGTCTACGTATATGGGTATGGCCGACGCGCCTATCAGCCATCCCCTTAAGCCGTCAACGGCGTAGGTTAAAGGGTTGAGGAGCATCACGGTCTTCATCCATGCTGGAGCCGACTGGATCGGGAAGAAGGCGCTTGAGAGGAATATAAGGGGCATTATGAGGAGGTTCATTATGAGCTGGAAGCCGTGGAAGTCTTCAAGTCTGGAGGCTATGGTTAGGCCTAGGCTTGCCGAGGAGAAGGCCGTTAAAGCCATGAATGCTAATGCGGGGAGGATCCCCAGAGGGTTCACCTTCACCCCTAGCAGGAGGCTGATCCCTAGGACGATGAGGCCCTGGGCCACGGCTATGGTGGAGCCTCCCAGGGTCTGCCCGAAGGCTATGGTGAGCCTGCTCACAGGCGCCACTAGAACCTCTTTGAGGAAGCCGAACTGTCTATCCCAGATAACCGATACTCCTGCGAAGATCGATGAGAAGACGACGGACATGGTTATCATCCCCGGCGCTAGGAAATCCATATAGTTCAGGTCTAACCCGAACCTGAAGGAGCTGAACCCGAACCCGAAGACTGTTAGGAAGAAGAAGGGCTGCACGATGTTCGCTATGAGCCTGCTCCTAGCCCTGATGAACCTCTTCATCTGCCTAAGCCATAGGACGTAGATCGCCTGTAAATCCGCGTTACCATTCATCTCCTAAGCCACCTCCCAGCCATGGGCTTCACCTCCCCACTTGAACCCGCCCCGTCTCCCCTTATCGTGCTCCCCGTGTAGTGGAGGTAGACGTCCTCTAGGCTGGGCTTCCTCAAGCTTATGGAGGTGACGTCCACATCCTCCTCCTCGGCTATCCTCACTATGACGGGGATCTTATCCTCCCCCTCCCTGACGTAAACCTCTAAGGTATCGTCGTGAAGTATCACCTTCCTCACCCAATCTATTCCTTCAAGCCTAAGCCTGAGCCTCTCGCAGGACCCGCAGCCCACGGTTATAACGTCGTTTCCCACGGTGTTCCTCAGGTTTCCAGGGGAGTCCACGACTATTATCCTGCCATGGTCTATTATCGCGATCCTATCCGATAAGTATTCAGCCTCCTCCATGTAATGGGTCGTCAAAAGGATGGTTATCCCCTCATCCCTGTTCAACTTGAGGATGTAATCCCATATAGCCCTCCTAGTCTGGACGTCCAGGCCTAGCGTAGGCTCATCCAGGAAGAGGACCCTAGGATAATGCATCAACCCCCTCGCGATCTCAAGCCTCCTCCTCATACCCCCGGAATAATTCTTGACGAGCTGGCCCGCCTCCCCCTCCAATCCCACCAGCTCTAGGACTTCACGGATCCTCCTATCCCTCTCCCCCCTGCTTAAACCATAGATCCTGGCATGGAAGTCCAGGTTCTCCCTACCGGTCAACTGGTCATCCAAGGCGGGATCCTGGAACACTATCCCTATGGACCTCCTAACCCTATCCGGCTCCCTGACGACATCGTAGCCGGCAACCCTTGCATGGCCGGAGGTAGGCTTGAGGAGGGTTGAAAGCAACTTTATCGTGGTAGTCTTACCGGCACCGTTAGGGCCGAGGAAACCGAATATCTCCCCCTCCCCAACGCTCATGCTGATATGATCTACGGCCACCAGGGATCCATTATAGACCTTAGTCAGATCCCAAGCCTCTATGGCGGGCATCCACAACACCACTACGACGGCGACGAACCCTAGATAAATAGGAGGGCGAGAGATAAACTATGCTATGCTGTTTAAACTAAACCTAAAGCTGTTGAGGCTATGAGAAGATGCTCGACGCGCTTGAGGAGGATATACCCCTCATCGCGGCTCGACGGGCTCCCACCACCATACTACACCGTAATACTTCTCATTATCGTGGTTGTTAGTTTCCCCTAACCTTCTTCGCGGTCTTCGAGGTCACCTCCAGGATTTTCTCAGCCACTTGGAGCGGGGTGGAACGGAGCCCGCAGTCGGGATGAACATACCTAACCTTTTCGAGGCCTATCCTCGAGGAGGCCAGGTGGACTATCCGGGCGGCCTCCTCCACGGTTTCGACGGCATCCTGTTCCACAGCCCCTACGGATACGCAGCCTACGCCTAGGAGCCTCTCCTTCTCGCAGAGGATTTGCAGGGGCAGCCTCCTATTCGCCTCCTCAACCCTGCCTGCGAAGGCCAGGCTTAGGCATCCAACCCTCACGTTTAGGAGGTGGGTTAATAGGTCCGGTATCCTCGTGAGGTCGCCGCATACGTGGAGGCTCAGCTTCTCCAAGGTATCCCTGCTGTCTCCTATGCCCTTGAGGGCTGTGTTCACGGCCTCCACGGCCAGCTTGGGATTCAGGTATCCCGCTGAGATACCCGGCTCATCTATCTGGACTAGGACTCCATGGGCTAGGGCCTCGGATACAATGGAATTTAAGGCCTCAGCCACATCTAGGTAGAGGCTTGGATCGCCTATCCCCTTATAGGCGTCGGTTTTAACAGCCCTGGCTGCACATGTGAAGGCCAGGGTGACAGGCCCTGTAACGCTGAGCTTTAACCCCTCCGCCTTAAACCCTCCTTTCCCTAGATGGTTCAAGGCCGTCTTAAGATCCCTTATCTTGAAGGTTTCGGAGGGATCCCTGGGGGGTCTAACCCGCCCCGCCACATAGGGTCCATTCTTCCCCGGGGATAAGCCGGGCAGATCGGAGAAGTATCCGATCATATCGGTCCTCTGCTCCCCATCCGAGATGACCTCGATTCCATGTCGCAGCTGGAGATCTACGGCCATGGCTATGGAGGAGGCGAGGTCACCCGATAGACGGGGGAGGCTTCCGATCACCGTGGAGTAGAGCATAGGGGATACCCATCCAGCCGGTTCAGCCTATACGTCTAGAGGTAGAGGAGCATCATATGCCCATCCATTTTAACTTTATGGAGGATAAAGGCTCTCTTAGGGCACTTGTTTGAAAGGGAACATCCAGTAGTATCCCACTAGCACGGCTATGCAGTAGGCTAGGATAATTATTCGGGGCGGCCTCTGATCTAGGATGAGGTGGCTTATAGCCAGGGCTACGGCTGGAACCGTGTTAAGGAAGTAGAAGAGGTACATTATCCTGTGGCCGAGGATGGACATGGGATAGAATGGAAGGTAGGTTAATGCGAACCATAAGACCGCGAGCAGAGTGTATCCTCTACGGTCCTCGTAGAAGGAGTAGGCTGCATAGATCACGGAGGGTAAGGCCAGGTATATGAGCAGAGGGTTCATGGCTCCCGTGAAGGCTATCGAGGGATAAGTCCTCACCAGCTGGCTGTCCTGGTAGACGTTCACGTTGACCGTGAGATATGGGATCTTAACCTCGTTCAGGAGCCACTGCCAGGGATAACTCTCGATGCCCTCCGGGACTTCCCTGGTCAACGCCTTCGTATACTCGTATATGAAGGCCATATGGTCGAAGGGGTTCGAGTATCCAACCCAGAGCCTATCCATAAGGGCGAGGAGGAGGATCCCCGAGGCCGCGTAGACGATGGTGTACCTTTCAAGCCACTCGAAGAGCCTGGGCCAGTCGATACCCCCATCCGAGCCGCCTCCACCCTTAATCCTCCAGAAATGACTTAGGAAATGATATACGATTATCACGGCGAAACCGTATAACCCGCCGAGCTTACATAGGGTGCTCAAGGCCAGGGCTAAGGCTGAGAGGAGATGCCTCCCCGACGCGTAGAGGTAGAAGCCTAGGAGCATGAAGCCCAGCATGAAAACGTCTAGGGTGGCGATGCGCCCATGCACGTAGAAGAGGTTATCGAAGTTGAGGATGAAGCTCGCCAGGAGGGCTAGATCCGAGCGGCCCGAGATCCTCTTGACGAGGAGATAGAAGAGGAAGAGGCTTAGAGACCCGAAGAATACACTGGGGATCCTCCAACCCCAAGGGTTATCTCCGAGGATCCTCATGGAGAGGGCTATCAAGCCCTTAGCCAAGAAGGGATGCTCATGGTTCGGATCCAACCCTGGAGGCGCATCAGGATAGACGTCAGGGTCATGGGGTAGACCCAATATGATCCTGGCCACGTTCACATAATACTTCTCATCGAATATGAGGGATCCCTCAGGCTTGTCAAGCCATAAAACCCTGAGCGCCAAGCCCACGGCGAATACGATAAGGAACCATAGATCGAACCTATCCCTCCTAGGATCGAAACCGAAGCCTCGACCATGAGCATGATCCTGACCCTGAGCTTGACCTTGGCCCTCCAATCCCGGATCTTCCAATCCGCCTATCCCCCTCCGAGATGGATCCCCTCACAACTTCGCGCCGACACTACCTCCCCGCCGTATACAGCGGTCTCATCCCTCCTCGACATGCTCCTCCTATAGGCGAGGAGGAGGATCAAGGCCGAGGCCCCTGAAGCGGCCACCCCTATCAAAGCCCATAAGGGTCTTTGCTGAGGCGAAGCCTCCTCGAGAGGCCGAGTATAGACTGTGGTGGTACAGGTCTCAGTGAACGTAACGGTCACCACCTCCACCACGTTGAAGGGAGGCTCAACCTGTACGACTTCACGGTGTTCCACATTGTCCACATCGTAGACTAAGACCAGGTAGACCATGTGGGAACCGGCCGCGACATCTCCAGGCACGTTAAAGCCTATACCGAAAGTTATGGATCCCCCAGGGTCAAGCCTATGAGGCTTCTCACTATCACCGCCGTAGAAGTATATTCCTTCATTCATCCAGTCGAAGCGGAGGCCCACAAACCGGAGCGTTAAACCCTTCTCCAGCCTATTCGACACAGTGACATCCACGATGGATACGGCGCCGGGGGGAAGCGCATCCCCATCCCTCCAGGAGAGGCTTAAACCTAATCCCTCATCGAAGGCGTAGCAGGGGACCGCTGAAGCCGGGAGATAACCGGGAGGATGCGGCGAAGCAGCATATAGTAAAGATAAAAGTAGTGATAACGAGAATAATAATAGGATTTTGAGGGGAGCTCTCCCCCTAAACCGGATATAACGGGTACTTATCATATTGTACTCAACTCCTCCAGCGATTTTTTAATCCATATGACTTTTCTCCGCCGATCAAAGGCCGACCGATCCACCTCATACTAAATAGGATAGGGGAGATGTCATAAAAAGGTTAAAGGCTGCAATGAATGAAGATTTAGGGCGTATCCCAGAACCTTATCCTCCCTAATGCCATATGGGGAATATTAGGGCATGCACTGGGTTTATGGAGGCGAGATAAATGAACTCGAAGCTCATCATATTTAGTTCGCCTGATTATGTGATAGGTTGTTAGCCGTTCGTTTTAGGTGCTTTTTACTCTTTGAGATCATTATTACATTCAGGTTTAGAATGGAAAATAATTTTTTCCTTTAAACTCCATATGGAGTTAAGCCTCGTTTGATGTAGGAAGCATATAACAGCCCTAGGCGTATAAATATCTCCCTGATAGTAGCAGTAGGATTAAAATAATATTAAAACTAAAATTTATTATCCTACTTCTATATAGATGATTCCGAACTTATCATATGTGGCCTGAAATGAGTTTAGTGAGTGAGAGAGAAGGACGGAAACGGCTAAACAGCGGCGGCACCTCTTATAGATTCGTTATAACATCGATTCTCTTCGTTATCCTGCTTCTAGGCATAATGGGTGCTCAGGTACCGTTTGTTAAAGCGGCAGAAATACACGTCCCGGATGATTATTTAACTATTCAAGAAGCCGTGAACCATGCAAATCCTGGGGACACCATCATCGTAGCCGCTGGGACGTATGATGAACAGGTAGCTGTGAATAGGAGCCTAACCATCCAAGGTGAAGGGGACGCAACGATCGTTAAGCCATCTTCTGCCAGCAAGCTTACGACGATACTGAGTGGACAATGGGGGGGAGCGACTAAGCAGATAGCCGGAATCATAGTTGCGAATGTTACCTTGAGCGGTAGCGTAACGATAAAGAATCTTAAGGTGGATTGTACTGGCGTCACAAGTAAGCCTTCTGGAGCTGATTATTTAGCCGGCATTTTCTACCGAGAGACCGGCGGTGTAATAGACTCAGTGAATATGCTCGGAGGGGGGGCTTGGAGTGGAGGAGACAGAGGCTATGGAATTTACCTGTCCGCCGTAGCAAACACAGTCTCCGTGGAAGTCAAGGGCTCTACTATCACCAACTACGACAAGAACGGCATCGACGCTCACGGAAACAAGCTTACCGTCAATATACATGACAATACCATAACCGGACGTGGTCCTCTGCCCTCAGGCGATGAGGTGCAGAATGGCATCGTCATCATGGATGGAGCTACAGGCACAGTAAACCATAACACTATTAGCAATATGGCATATCAACCAGAGACATGGTGGAGCGCTGGAATCCTATTCTATGAGGGAAGTGGTTCGGCTCAAGGCAACACTATAACTAACTGCCAGATAGGCGTCATGTACCAGGACGGCGGGGGCACAGCCTCGGGGAATACTGTGGACGGGGGGTCCGTCGGCATACTGGGCCTTTGGGCTCAAGGCACCAAGCCCGGGACCTGGACAATAGCCTTTACGGGAAACACCGTCAGTAAGATGAGGGATTCAACTCTCCCCGGCGAAGGGGCTGGGGCCGGCGCCTCCACATACGATGAAGGGGCTTCCCTCACGGTCACCATAGAGGATAATCAGATTACCGCGGGCATCTCGACGGGGGCTGATGGCATCTGCATCGGCGACGTCCCCGAATATGGACCGGCGGGAAGCATCACGGCTACGATTAGAAATAACGTTGTATCCGGTTGGCAGCATGGCGTTGATCTCTTGAGCTCGGTAGCTGGCGCCACGATTACTGGCAACACAATACAAGACAATATCGCCGTCGATTCAGGCATACATGTTGAGGCGGCAGTCAATGTTGCCAACGTCCACGTAAACTTCAACAACATTCTTGAAAACACTAACACAGGCAGCTATGGCGTTTACAACGGCGGCACCGGCACCCTCGATGCTGAGAACAACTGGTGGGGTAGCGCCACCGGCCCAACCCATCCAAGCAACCCTGGAGGCACTGGCGATAAGGTATCGGATAACGTCGACTTTAAGCCGTGGCTTTTAGCGCCCACATCGGGAGGGAAGAGCGGGACCGTTAGCGGAAGCGGCATGGTCGACGCGAAGACGGAGGCGCATACGACGGTGGACATCTCAGCTACAGGCAGCCACACTATAACGGTTGCAAGCTATACTTCAAATCCAGGTGGGGCTTTACCGCTTACTGCTTTAGGGAAGTACATAGACGTCCATATAGATTCCAGTGTTGGCGTTACTGAGATCGTCATCAAAGTTTACTATACGGATGATGAGGTTGCTGCGGCTGGCTTGGATGAGAATACGCTTATGCTCTTCTGGTGGAACGGAGCCTCATGGGTGGCGTGCTCCGACCAAGGTAGGGATACGGTGAACAATTACATTCGGGCTAGGATGACAGCAACTACGACGCCGAGCTTAAGCCAATTGGTTGGAACGCCGTTCGGTGCTGGAGGGAGAGCCCCTGCTCCACCTCCCGCCGCTAAGTACTTGAGGGTTGAGCTTCATCCCTCATCGGTGGAGGTCGACGTTTCCAGCGGGCCTAAGAGCATCCGGGTTACAGCCGACGTCTCTACGAGCGATGGGGCCTCCGCCTATATAACGTATATGTGGAGTGTAAGCGGCGGAGAACTGAACGTGGAGCAGGGTAGATTCGTAGAGGCGAGCACTGTTGAATGGACCCTTACGAGGGTTGGGGACTACTCTATAACCTGTGTCGCTAGGAGTCAAGGCTACAATGATGGTGAGGCTGTGGCGTCCGTCACGGCTATACCTGAGATAGGTTCACCTCTCGGAATATTCTATGTGGCTTTAACAGCGGTCTACATCCTTCTGTGGGGGGTTAGGTGGAGGCGTGGGAGGAGACCTGGTGCGAACCTGGGCAAGTTCACGTAATGCTTCTCATCGCTTATGGATGGTTTTTGCTTCTCGGTGATACCGTAATGCTTAAATAGGGATTAGTGGGCTGCTTCTGATCTTATTGTGGATGATAGGACGCTAGAGAGTGAAGAGATACCGAGGATTAATGGAGAAGGATTAAAAAGATGCATGTAGCGGTTTGCTACAATGAGAAGCCTAGATCCGGCTCGTCTGCCGGATCGTCCTCAGAGGGCTCGTCTGAGGATCTCTCTGAACCCCCGCCTTTCTCCTCGGAGAGATATGCTGAATTCGACGATAGGAGCACCATAGAAGCGGTTAGGAACGCTTTGAGCAGGTTCCATGAGGTGGACCTGGTCGAGGCGGATGAATCGGCTTATATCAGGTTCCTCGAAGCCCGACCGGATATAGTCTTCAATATAGCGGAGGGGTTGAGGGGTCCATACCGGGAAGCGTTCATCCCCTCGATCCTGGAGTTCCTCCAGATACCTTACACAGGCTCAGGGCCCCTCACATTATCGATATGCCTGGATAAACCCCTTACGAAGCAGGTGCTCGGCTACCACGGCGTGCCGACCCCTGAATTTCAAGTGGCCTCAACGGTCGGGGAGGTCGAGGACGTGGTGAAGGGCTGGGCTTTCTATCCCTGCATAGTCAAGCCGGTCCATGAGGGGTCGAGTATAGGCGTATGGAACGACTCGGTGGCGGAGGATCCCCTCCAGCTGTCGGAGAGGCTTAGGAGGGCTATCTCCCGTTACGGGCAGCCTGCCATGGTGGAACGCCTACTCCCCGGGAGGGAGTTCACCGTGGGGATCCTCGGGAACGGGAGGCAGGCGAGGCCCCTCCCACTGATAGAGATCCGATTCGATAATCTACCTGAGGGGTCTAAGCCCATCTACTCCTATGAGGCGAAGTGGATCTGGGACACCCCTGCGAGACCCTTGGACATATTCGATTGTCCCGCCCAGGTGGATGAGGGTCTCTCCAAGAGTATCGAGGAGGTAGCCCTGGCAGCCTATAGGATCCTGGGATGCCGCGACTGGGCGAGGATAGATATCCGCTTAGACGAGAGGGGTATCCCAAACATTCTGGAGGTGAACCCTCTCCCAGGGATACTCCCCGACCCCAGGGATAACTCATGCATGCCTAAGGCGGCGAGGGCGGCTGGAATGGAATACGACGACCTCATCCTAAACGTCCTCGAAATAGCCTGCAGGAGATACGGGATAAAAACCATCGAAGTAAAAGCCGTCTAGGAGCAGATGAGGTTGGAAAAGAGTAAGCTTTCTAACCTGGGACTACTCGAGAAGCAGAGGATACGCTTCAGCGTCCCGGAGAGCGATTGGAACGACTGGCATTGGCAGCTCAGGAACAGGCTGAGGAGCCTCGAGGACCTCGAGAGATACTTCCACCTCACAGGCGATGAGGTGGAGGGAGTGAAGCTCGCGCTTCAGGGTAGGACGCTCCCCCTAGGGGTAACCCCGTACTTCGCATCTCTGATGGACCCGATCGATCCAGGCTGCCCCCTCCGGAGGCAGGGCATACCCACCTCCAAGGAGGGCATGGTGGGTTCATCGGATATGCTGGATCCCTTGGCCGAGGAGGCTGACTCCCCGGTTCCCCATCTAGTCCACCGGTATCCTGACAGGGTCCTCCTCCTGGTAACCAACAACTGCCCTATGTTCTGTAGATACTGTACGCGGAGGCGCATCGTCGGACAGACGAATGAGGTGCCCCTCCCGGAGCTGGAGCCCGCATACAACTATATCAGGAAGCATAGGAGGATCCGCGACGTACTGATATCCGGAGGCGACCCGTTAACCATGTCCACGGAGAGGCTTGAGGAGATCGTCAGGAGGATCCGGGAGATAAGCCATGTGGAGATAATCCGTGTAGGAACCAGGGCTCCCGTCACCCTCCCCATGAGGGTTGACGATGAACTCGTCTCAATGCTGAAAAGGTATCACCCGATATGGATGAGCCTCCACTTCACGCATCCCAATGAGATAACCCCCGAGGTGGAGGCGGCGTGCAGCAAGCTGGCCGATGCGGGGATACCCCTTGGAAGCCAGACGGTGCTCCTCAAGGGCATAAATGACTCGCCGCTCACCATGAAGAAGCTGATGCAGAGACTCCTCAGGATAAGGGTGAGGCCCTACTACCTATACCAATGTGACCTAGCCCAGGGGATATCCCATTTCAGAACCCCTATAAGGAAGGGCATAGAGATAATCGAGAGCCTGAGGGGATTCACGTCGGGATACGCCGTCCCAACCTACGTCATAGACGCCCCCGGCGGGGGCGGAAAGATACCTGTATCCCCGAACTACCTCCTCATGCATGAGCATGGAAGGGTGCTCCTGAGAAACTATAAAGGATACATCTATGAATATAGGGAAAGGTAGAGGAGGAGGCCCTTTCGGTTTCTCAGGCCTCCCTTTAAAGGCGGGGATGCCTCGTAGATGCTGGTCGCCATCGCGTATAATCGGCCTACGCCGATGATCTACGGGGAGGAACGCGACAAGGTCTCGGAGGAAGCCGTGCTTGAAGAGGTATCCGATGTCGAACAGGCCCTCAGGGAGCTCGGCCACCATGTGGAATTAGTATCCATAGGGGACTCCGTGGAGGACTTCATTCGAAGGCTTTCATCCCTTAGACCAGACTGCATATTCAACCTCTGCGAGGGAGCCTACGGCTGCAGCGCCTACGAGGCGGATTTCCCATCTCTATTTGAGTTGCTCAGGATCCCCTATACGGGCTCCCCATCCACGGCCCTAGGGATATGCCTCGACAAGCCTAAGACTAAATATGCGCTGCTGGGGGCAGGCATACCCACACCCAGTTTCCACGTCATCTCAAGCCTCGAGGAATTATCCAAGCACTCCTATAAGTTTCCATTGATGGTTAAGCCCAGCCGGGAAGATGCCAGCATAGGGATATCCTGGGAGAACGTGGTATCCGAGGAATCAAAGCTTAGGGAGAGGGTGGGATACCTCTTGGAGAGGTACCGTCAGCCGGTGCTCGTGGAGGAGTTCATAGAGGGGAGGGAGTTGAACGTATCCCTCATCGGCAACTCCCCTCCGGAGATCCTCCCCATCTCCGAGGTAGACTTCTCGAGGCTGAACCGGAGATACAGGATCCTAACCTACGACGGGAAATGGGATAAGGAGAGCTACGACTACACTGCAACCCCGGTCATATGCCCCGCGGAGATAGATGAACCCTTAAGGAAGAGGATAGGGGAGCTCTCCCGGAAGGCTTACGAGGTCCTGGGCTGCAGGGGATACGCGAGGATAGACTTCAGGGTGGCTGAGTCGGGTAAACCCTACATCATAGATGTGAACCCTAACCCTGACATATCGAGGAGGGCGGGCTTCGCGAGATCCGCTGAGAAGGCCGGGATACCCTATAGCCAGCTGATAGCTAGGATAGTGGAGCTCGCCCTGGAATCTAATCCTAGGTCCATGGGCTCCACGGGATGCATCGCTGTGAGGGAGATGGATGAGAAGGATGTCCCTTCGGTGACGGGGATCCTGAGGGGCGTAGGCCTATTCGGGGAGAGGGAACTCCAGGTCGCCTTCGAGCTCATAGACGCGTACATCAGAAAAGCCGATGAGGACTACCTTATATACGTGGCCGACCATGATGGGAGGGCGGTCGGATACATCTGCTTCGGGCCTACACCCCTCACCGACGGGATCTTCGACGTCTACTGGATCGCCGTAGACCCTGAATTCCAGGGCAGGGGGATCGGGAGGAGGCTCCTCTCCTACGCTGAGGATTACGCGAGGAATCATGGGGCTAGGAAGATCATGATAGAAACCTCCTCGAGGAGGGATTATGAGCCGGCCAGGTCGCTCTATGAGAGGATGGGCTTCAGGGAGGTAGCGAGGATACCGGACTTCTACTCCCGAGGCGACGCCAAGATAATCTATGAAAAAGAATTATAGCGTGCCCACCCGAGGTGATAAAGGGGATCCCTACAGGTCCATGGAGATGTAGACTTGGATTAGAGCAGGAAAGCTTTAACTCGCCGACATCGGACAGGCTTATAGACGGGCTCGGGGAGATCTCCTAGGGAGAAGGATATCTCCACGGTTAAGGCGAGGTAGATGCGGGATAGAATCAGGCACCTGTTGCTCGGTCCACCTCTACCCACCCGGCGGTTCATGTATGAGAAACTGGGTAAGGTGAGGGGCCTCGCCGCGTTCTCACCGGATGCACTTTCATCCATCGCCTACGCCAACCAGGAGATCTTCCTAGGCTTATCCCTGGCCGGGGGCATCGGCTTATCCTACTCCACGCCCGTCGCCCTAGCCATAACTGTGCTGCTCAGCCTAGTCGCCCTCTCCTATCTTCAAACAATCCATACATATCCATCCGGCGGGGGATCCTACGCCGTGGCCCGGGAGAATCTTGGGGCAAAGCTGGGCTTAATAGCCGCGGCGTCGCTGATCATCGACTACATGCTCACGGCAGCGGTGAGCCTTACAGCGGGTGCAGCGGCTATCGCCTCAGCCTTCCCTGAACTATGGCCCTATCGGGTTGAACTATCCCTCCTATTCCTGTCGGTGATCACCCTGCTCAACTTGCGGGGCCTACGTGAAATGGGGTTGTCCATGGCCTTCCCCGTCTACCTGTTCCTAATCGGATACATGTCCATGCTGGCTTATGGGCTGATCCTCCTCGTCTCCCATGGGCCGGCGTCCTTAACCGCAGTCGCGCCTAAGGCGACCCAGCCCCTCACCCTATTCCTGTTATTACATGCCTTCTCAGCGGGGTGTACGGCTTTAACGGGGATCGAAGCCGTCAGCAACGGTGTTCCCGCCTTCAAGCCTCCCGAAGCTGAGAACGCTGGACGAACCCTGATAATCATGGCCGCGCTGATGGGCATACTCTTCCTTGGAAGCGTTGGTTTGACGCAGGCCCTAGCCGTGGTTCCTAACCCCCGGGAGACGATTTTATCCGCCCTCGCCCGCCGCCTGCTGGGAGACAGTCCCCTCTACTTCACGGTTCAGGCGGTTACTATGCTCATCCTAGTGGTGGCCGCCAACACCAGCTTCGCGGGCTTCCCCAGACTCGCAGCGCTCTTGGCAGTGGACGGCTTCATGCCCCGTCAACTGGCCAACCTCGGAGACCGACTAGTGTTCACAAACGGCATAATGCTCCTCGCGATGGGCACCGGAGCCCTGATCGCCGCCTTCAAGGGTGAAACCCACGCGCTGATCCCCCTATTCGCGGTAGGGGCGTTCCTGGCTTACACGCTCTCGCAGCTGGGCATGGTCGTCCACTGGCGTCGTAAACGTGGGAGAGGCTGGACT
>Ga0078972_1008178_pt1 | contig 22224 bp, 19 predicted proteins | sample YelNatPaOPGAMG01_FD_67568 | JGI IMG/M metagenome (GOLD analysis project Ga0078972, IMG submission 67568) | Hot spring thermophilic microbial communities from Obsidian Pool, Yellowstone National Park, USA - OP-RAMG-01 (SPADES assembly) (version 2) | ecosystem: Environmental > Aquatic > Thermal...
CGAAGGAACTCAAATATGAACCAATTGCATTTATAAGGGGAATAGCAGTTGCAGGAGTTGAAGCCTATGAAATGGGAATTGGACCATCAAGGGCAATTCCGAAGGTTTTAAAGAGGTGTGGATTGAAGCTTGATGATATGGATATAATTGAGATAAATGAGGCATTCGCTTCTGTTGTTTTAACAAACTGCAAACTCCTTGGTCTTGACCCAAAGGACCCAAGACTCAATCCCAATGGTGGAGCAATAGCGATAGGTCACCCACTCGGGGCAAGCGGGGGAAGGCTTACGATGACAGCAGCATACGAGTTGATAAGGAGGAAGGGAAGGTATGCATTAGCAAGTGCCTGTGTTGGCGGCGGACAGGGCATGGCAATTCTTCTTGAGAGGGCTTAAAGGAACCTTATGGGGGATATTTTTTATCCCCCTTTTTCTTTTTTGTGGAAAAGAGGAAATAAAAAGATGTGATTTTGAGGAAAGGGCTTTATGGTCTGAATTCATTTCCTATACATCCGTTAAGAGTTCATTTCCCTATGTCAAGGAAAACGGTTATTCCATATATCTTGCAATAAAGGAAAATTTTATAGGCGACCCAGCTTTACTTGACCTTTTGAGAACAGCGGAAAAAATGGGAATAAAGATCGGCGCATGGATACTTCTCTCATACGAGGAGGGATACTGGCCGAATGAGAAAAATGCAGAGGGATTCTTAAGGGCTGTAAAAAAGTTTGTTCAGTGGAAGGAAGAGGAGAATTTTGAGATAGAGAGAATAATTGTGGATATGGAACCTTCTTATAACAGGATGAAATCCCTTGAGGAGGCTTTTTCAAGAGGAGATATTTCGTTTGTTTTAAACGATCTTCTTCACAGCATAAATTCCTCGGAGTTTTCCTATGCGAAGAACATATTTAAAAACCTGGTTGATTGGCTTCATCATAAAGGGATTAAAGTTATGGTTACTACATCTCCATTTTTGATTGATGACCTTTATGACGGAGACGAGGATATTTCAGATGCTCTTGATACCCCGGTTTATGGAATAGACTGGGATGTAGTATCTTTTATGGTTTACAGGAGTCTCTTTAAGGACTTTATTGGAACAATGTCACCTTACATAACATATTCATACTCCGAATCTGCGACCTCTTTCTTCGGAGAAAGAACTGCTATAGACCTTGGCGTAACAGGTGAGGATTATGGAAAAAAGGAAATAGAAGAAGACCTTAAAACTCTTTGTTTTCTTGGTATAAGCAAATTTCACATATACTCCCTTGATTATATTTCCACCCTTCCAGACCCTTCATCCTTTTTAAAATTTCAAATAACTCCAGAAAAAACATCTTTAGATATGTTTTTTTCACTTTTTAGAACCATCATCCAATCAATTGACAGGGATTTGTAAAGAGTTTTTTAGTTTCATCCAGCCACTTGATTTAATTTTTCAGGGGTGGAAAATTGAAATTATGAAAAATATCTTTAAGAAACCAGAAAGTTTAAAAGATAATCCATTTACATTCTGCCCCGGATGTCATCACGGGATAATTCACAGACTGGTTGCCGAGGCTATAGATGCTTTGAATATAAGAGAGAAAACAATCGGAGTCGCTTCCGTAGGATGTAGCGTTTTTATGTATGACATCTTTGATGTGGATGTAATAGAGGCTCCTCACGGAAGAGCCCCTGCGGTGGCCACAGGAATAAAGAGGGCTCTTCCTGACAGGGTTGTTTTTTCTATTCAGGGTGATGGAGACCTTGCGGCAATAGGGACATCAGAGATTGTTCATGCTGCTGGAAGAGGGGAAAACATAACGATAATTTTTCTAAACAATGGGGTATATGGGATGACAGGAGGGCAGATGGCTCCTACTACCCCTCTTGGCAGGGTGACTACTACATCTCCCTACGGAAGAACCCATACGAGGGAAGGATACCCTTTAAAAATCTGCGAAATGCTAAATGCTCTTGAGGGACCCGCATTTATTGCGAGGACAACCGTTTATAATCCTCCTAATCTATACAAGGCAAAAAAAATTATAAAAAGGGCTTTTGAGGTTCAAATTGAAAGGCTTGGTTTTTCTCTCGTTGAGGTTCTCTGTGTATGTCCTACAAACTGGAGGGTTTCACCTTTAAAGGCATGCGAAGTTCTTGAAAATGAGGTAATCCCATATTATCCACTTGGGGTTTTCAGAGAAAAAACAAAGAAAGATATTATATGAAAAATTTTTATATGGATGTGATAATCTCCGGATTTGGAGGGCAGGGAGCATTGATAATAGGAGATATTCTTGCCTACGCAGGTATGCTCTGCGGATATAACACGAGTTTCTATCCGTCCTACGGGGTTGAAATGAGAGGTGGAACTGCAAACTGCATGGTCGTTATAACATCCGGGGAACTTTATAGCCCTGTGATGGGAAATGTAGAAAATCTTATTGCTTTAAATCAGGATTCTATAGATGCATTTTTAAAAAGGGTTAAGGAAAAAGGAGCGGTTTTTATAAACTCCTCTCTTGTTAAATGGAACGGGTGTAGAAAGGACCTTGAAGTTTTTGAAATTCCAGCAAGTTCTATCGCTGAGAAAATTGGCGTTCCGAAATCGGCAAATATGGTGGTTCTCGGAGCCTTTTTGGGAATTAAAGGGATTATTCCTGTAGATAAGATAGAAGCAGCAATAAATAACTACTTTTCAGGAAGAGAAGAGGTTGTAAAAGCGAATGTCCGCGCATTTAAAGAAGGATTGGGATGGGCAGGTAGTTTGAAGGGTGAAGGGAGATAGAATTTTCCTCTTTCTTTGCGCCTTTACTGCTACTTTGTTGTTTATTCCAGGTGCTTTTGAGTTTACATACAGGGTTAAATGGTATTTTTTACCAGCTTTTTCTTTTATTTATCTTTTCTCCATTTTGAAAAAAGAAAAAAATCTGGAATTTGGTCCCTTTCACCTTCTTTTTATCCTTTTTCTTCTCTTTTCCCTAATTTCTCTCTTTAATTCCTATTCTATTTCAAAAACAATTGAAGCCCTTTTTTCACTTTTGGGTCTTTTTGCTTTTTCAATAGCTCTTTTTAATGACGAAAAAAAAAGCCTTATATTTAAATACATTCTTCTGTGTGTATTTATGCTGGTATGCGGAGGATATATTCAGTATTTTCTTCATATTGCTGGAATAAAAGGACTTCCTAAGGATGCTTACGGAACCCCCATGATTAATTTTGGCATGGGACATAGAAATCCATTTTCTCACATTGTGGCAGCTACCATTCCTCTCATCTTCCTTTTTCTTCCTTTTCTCCATTCCCTTTTCGGCGGATTATTCTTCACCGGGATTTCCCTTCTGAGTGGCTCAAGAGCAGGGTTATTTGTTAGCCTTTTTTCCTTTTTATTTTCATTTTTTTTGCACAAAAATCTAAAGAAAACAATTGTTTTAATTCCCGGCATCATATTTATTTTCATTTTTATTTTTCTGTCCACACCTTTTAAATCTGCATTAAAAAGAACCATTGAACCATCCTATGAACCAAACAGGATTAGAGTTCTTCTGTGGAAAGATTCGTATAAAATAATCAAAAATCATCCTTTTCTTGGATGCGGGCTTTCTGCATTTCCTTCTGCACTTCCGTTTTTCTGGTCAGACGAAACAGCCTTTTTGGTGAGTTCAAGGTATCAAGAACAGTTCGTGGAAAACGCTCATAACGATGTTATTTCAAACTTTGCAGAGACGGGGATTTTCGGGGGTTTTATTTTTCTTGCTATGATAGGATACGGAATCTTTTCAATTTTTAAGAGTAAAAAAGAGGGTTCAAGATTTCTTTTTATATCATTTCTCTCAATTTTTCTTATTTCTTTGATTGATTACCCCTTCAGGAATCCAGGGACCCTCTTTCTTGTCATTTCCATTTTTTCTTTTACCGAATGGCGGGTTCTTTTTAGAATAAAATTAAGCCAAAAAATTCCACTCCTTTCAGGGTTTATATTTGCTATCATCGGGATTTTATTTCTTTTTGTGAGGATAAAAATCACATCAATTTATATGCAATTTTTAAAAATGCCAAATTCATATTCAGCAGGAATTTCCATTCAGAAATCTAAAAAATTTCTTATTGATCCACTCTTTTATAAAGGTTATTACTATCTGGGAAACTTTTATGCTGTAAAAGGAGATATCAAAACCGCGGAGAGGTATTACAGGAAATGTCTAAATTTGTTCAGAGGGCACTTCCTCGCTCTTTACAACCTTGCTGAGTTGAGAATAAAAAATGCCGATATTAATTCTGCAAAAAGAATACTTCTTGACCTTTTGAAAATTTCTCCTTATCATTTAGAAGCAAATGAATTGATTTCTAAAATTTTAAAATATGAAGGTAGAGCCGATGAAGCGATGTTTTATGAGGAAAGGATAAGGAGGATTAAGGAGAGAAGATGAACGAAAGAATTCCGAAGTTGATTCTCGTGGTTGGAGATATATTGATTCTGTCTGTTTCATGGTTGCTCGCTTACTGGACGAGGACAAAATTGATTTCAATTTTTGGCTATCAAATAAATCCATTGACGCCATATGTAAAAGCGCTACCGCTCATAATAATTTCATGGGTTGGCGGAGGTTATCTTTATGGACTTTACAGAAGAAGGAAAGATATTACTCCTGTTGAGGAAATTCAGATATTTATAAGAAGCGTTCTCCTCGGGGCAGGAATTGTAATGTCAATTGCTTTTCTCTTCAGAGAATTTTATCTCGGAAGGTCAGTAGTCCTTCTCTTCAACATCTATACATTTTTTCTGCTCGGGATTTTCAGGTTAATCTATCATAGAGTGGAAAGGGAATTAAGAAAAATGGGATATGGTAGGAGGAATGTTCTAATTGTCGGTGCTGGAGTGACAGGAGCCAGGGTTCTTCAGAAGATTCAGGACAATCCAGAGATTGGATTTAATGTGGTTGGATTTGTTGATGCAGACCAGGAAAAAGTTGGGAAAAAAATAGGTGGTGTTGATGTTCTCGGAACCCCGGATAAAATAGAAGAGTTCATAAAAAAATACCAGATAGACGAGGTAGTCATCGCTCTTCCTTCTATGCCAAAAGACAAAGTAATGGAATGGGTATCAGATATGGAAAACACAGGTGTGAGGTTCAGATTGGTTTCAGAGGCTTTCAGTGTTCTATCAAAAGAGAGCAGGGTGGACCTTATAGGAGATTTCCCTCTTCTTGAACTGGGAAGCGGGGAGGCTTCGCCAGTTTATCTTTTTTTGAAGAGGGTAATGGATTTATTGATTGCCATGTGTGTTCTTATATTAACCCTTCCCCTGTGGATTTTTATAGCGGTATGTATAAAATTGGATTCAAAGGGTCCAGTGTTTTTCAAACAGGAAAGGGTAGGGTATAAAGGCAAAAAATTTATACTTTACAAGTTCAGAACCATGTTCGTTCATACTCCTCCCTTTTCCGAATCTCCAAAGAATGAAGATGACCCGAGAATTACCAAGTTTGGTAGGTTTTTAAGGAGAACAAGTCTTGATGAACTTCCTCAACTTATAAATGTAATAAAGGGTGAAATGAGTCTTGTTGGACCAAGACCTGAAATGCCATTTATAGTGGAAAGATACTCAAAATGGGAAAGAAAAAGGCTTGATGTGAAACCGGGAATCACGGGTTTGTGGCAGATTCTTGGGAGAAAAAATCTCCCTCTTCAAGAGAACATTCATTACGATTTTTATTACATAAAAAACAGGTCAATAGTTCTTGACTTTATGATACTTTTAAAAACAATTCCCGCAGTTTTAAGGAGAAAAGGGGCATACTGAAAAAAGTTGGCTACAAACTACTTTTTCACAATCTCTAAATTTTCAATTCCGTTCCTTGAAAATTCCTGAAGATAAGATTTTACAAAGTTTTCCTGCATTTTCATTACTTCTTCCCGGTCCGCATTTTTAATGTTTTCTTCGCCAATGGTTCTGATAAGGTCTCTGTAAACCAGTCTGCTTATTAATTGGTCCCAGAAAATAGAATCCTCATATTCATTCATAATTCCTCTGATATTTGTTTCTTCTTCAAACTCGCGGGATGGTATATACCCATCTATTTCTTCGTTGTATTCTGCAAATTTTTCTAATCCGCATTCATCGGCCAGTGAAAAGAGATATTCTTCAAGAGATACATATTCTTCTACATCTTCCGCGTTTCTGTATGTCGCTATCCATCTCGCCATGTAAGCAAGCTTTAACAGGGTTTTGAACTGTTCTTCTGTAAGTTCTATTTTCATATTTCCCCCGAAATTCTGGCGACGGTAGGACTCGAACCTACGACACAGGGCTTATGAGACCCCTGCTCTACCTCTGAGCTACGTCGCCATTTTTTGAAATTATATTATTTTTAAAAATTTTAAGCAACTTCTAACAACAATTTTTCTCCTGTATCCAGTTAAATTTTTGAAAGACTTGCAAATATGAAAAAAATGTTGTATAAATAAAAAAATTTTGATAAGAGGAAAATATGGCGGATACGACTCTTATAATGTATGAGGCTGAGTTCAAGCAGATAAATGAAATAATACAACGACTCAACAGGGAAGCCAATTCAAAATTCGTTTTTCTTGTTGATAAAAATGGTCAACTAATATCAAGTGCAGGAGATACGCAGCACATTGATACTACTTCTCTTGCTTCTCTCACAGCAGGAAATATAGCAGCTACGGGTGGGTTAGCAAAGATTCTCGGTGAGAAGGAATTTTCAGTCCTTTTTCATGAGGGAGAAAGAGATAATATACACATATCCCTTATAGGGGATAGGGTTATACTTGTGGTGGTTTTTGACAACAGGTCATCACTCGGTCTTGTTCGTCTCCGCGTAAAGAAGGCGACTGATGAACTCCTGAACATTTTCAACAAACTCCTTCAAAAAGTGGAAAAAGAACCGCTGGCAGAATCTCCATTCGCTGAAATTACTGATGAAGATATTGACAGTCTATTCAGTGAATAAGGAATGTCATTTATAAATTACTCAACAAAGGAAATAAATTGTAAAATAGTTTATTATGGACCAGGGCTGTGTGGAAAAACTACAAATCTTCAATACATCTATAACAAGACCGCGCCTGAAGCGAAAGGGAAGATGATTTCTCTTGCTACAGAGACCGAAAGAACGCTTTTCTTTGATTTCTTACCACTTTCTCTTGGAGATATAAGGGGCTTCAAGATAAGGTTTCATTTATACACTGTTCCAGGACAGGTTTTTTATAATGCTTCAAGAAAGCTTATACTTAAGGGAGTGGATGGAATAGTATTTGTGGCGGATTCTCAAGAGGAAAGGATGGATGCAAACATTGAGAGTTTTCAGAATATGATAGATAACCTTAAAGAGCAGGGGCTATCCTTAAGCAGAATTCCCTATGTGATACAATATAACAAGAGAGACCTTCCAAATGCTGCTCCCCTACAGGAGATGAGAGCGGAGTTGAACAAAGATTCGGTTCCTGATTTTGAAGCAGTGGCAACAAAAGGAATAGGAGTATTTGATACTCTAAGGGCTGTTTCCAAACTTGTTATTCTGGAGCTTAAGAAGCAGAGATAATTTTTAAATGAAAAAAATTGGCAGAGAAGAGGTTCTGAAGATAGCAAAATTGGCACGCCTTGAGTTTAATGATGAAGAAATTGAAACTTTTACCTATCAACTTAGTTCAATCCTTGATTATGTTGAAAAACTGAACGAGGTTGACACAAGTGGAGTGGAGCCTACCTTTTATACATTTGCGACGGAGACTCCCTTTAGAGAGGATGAGGAATTAAAAACCGAAGGGGGAGAGAAACTTGCTTTGAGGGAAGCCCCATCGGTCCATAAAAAATTTTTTAAGGTTCCAAAAGTGATAAAGTGAATGAGGTTTTAAAAAAAAATCTTCATGAAATAAGAGAACTGCTTGATAAAAAGGAAATTTCTTCTCCTGAGATTCTTCAAGCCTGTCTTGAGAGGATTGAAAAGGTTGAGCCAAAACTCAATGCCCTTATAACAATTACAGAAGATATAGCAGGAGCACAAGCGAATGAAGCGCAGAAAAAGATTGAAAAAGGCACTTCTCCGCTTTTAGGTATCCCAATAACTCTTAAGGATATATTTGTTACGAAGGACATAAGGACTACTTGTGGTTCAAGGATGCTTGAAAATTATATTCCCCAGTATGATGGAACAGTGGTTGAGAAGGTCATTATGTCAGGTGCGGTAATAATAGGCAAAAACAATATGGATGAATTTGCAATGGGTTCCTCAAATGAAAATTCCTATTTCGGTCCGGTCAGGAATCCGTGGGATTTAGAGAGGGTTCCCGGGGGTTCAAGTGGAGGTTCTGCTGCTTCTGTAGCTGGACTTGAATGTTATGCTTCCCTTGGGACTGATACAGGTGGTTCGGTTAGACAGCCGGCGGGATTTTGTGGCGTTGTTGGTCTCAAACCAACTTATGGAAGGATATCAAGATACGGAATTATAGCATTTGCTTCTTCTCTTGACCAGGTTGGTATACTTACAAGATGTGTGAAGGATTGTGCTATAATTCTTGAGGTTGTTGCAGGTTATGACCCCAGAGATTCAACTTCTTCTCCCATTCCTGTTCCTCCCTACTCAAAACTTTTAGATGAAGGGATAAAAGGCTGGAAGATTGGGCTTCCAGTAGAATTTCTATCAGAGGGTTTGGAAGAGGATGTTTTGAAAGGGATTGAAAGGGCAAAGGAAGTTTTAAAAGAGGCTGGAGCAGAGATAGTTGATGTATCTTTGCCACATCTTCCTTATGCAGTTAGTGTTTATTACATAATTGCACCTTCTGAAGCGAGTTCAAATCTTGCACGATACGACGGTGTCAGATACGGTTTGAGGGTAAATTCTTCAGACCTTATTGAAATGTATATGAAGACCAGGGCTCAGGGATTTGGTCCAGAGGTTAAGAGGAGAATTATGCTTGGCACATACGCCCTTTCCGCAGGATACTACGATGCCTACTATCTTAAGGCGCAGAAGGTGAGGACACTCATCAAAAAGGATTTTGAGAAAGCCTTTGAAAAGGTTGATATAATTATGGGACCAGTCTCTCCTACCACTGCATTCAAAATTGGTGAGAAAACATCAGACCCCCTTCAAATGTATCTTTCGGATATTTTTACAATTCCCGTTAATCTTGCAGGACTTGGTGGCATATCTGTTCCTGTTGGATTTGATAGAAAGGGCTTACCAGTAGGAATTCAGTTTATATGCAAGCCATACAGGGAGGATGAACTGTTGAGATGTGCATACCATTTTGAAAAAACAAATGCCTTAAAAATAGAATGGCCTTCCTTAGAGGACGCATCGCCTTCTCAGAAATAACAGGAAGGCAAATACAAACAAAATTCCAGAATCTCCCTTTCCTTTCACAGCGCAGCTAAAAATTCCTTTTATGCTCTTTTCATCATCATTATAATTAAATGTGAGGACAAAATTTTCACCATCTTTATCACTTATCAAAGCGGGTCCATAGAGGAAGATTCCATCAGGGGTGATTACCTCAAGATAGTATGAAGTATCTTTGTTTAAAACCTCTGTGACATAGTAATAATCCCTGTATCCAGTAAAGGGGATTGTTTCGGAGGTTACATATTCCTTTGACCCATTGAATTCTTTTAGAATGTTGAAGCCATTTATATCTCCGGAGTATGCACCCCAGAAGAACCATGTTTCATTATCCTTTATATGAGCATAAAAATATGCAATGTCAAGGGCTGTTGGACCTCCAACAAGCACATTATCCCATACTGTTCTTTCGGGGTCTCCATCCGTTCCTGTATAACTGAAAATGGGCATGTATAAACCATCTATAAAGTTTGGGTCAACAGAGGCATAAGCAAAGGAAATACTTTTTCTTTCACCTGGATTAAATGTGACACTTCCTGTTATTCCTGCCTGATAAATGTGGAAGCCATCGGTAAAAGAAAATGCAGATGGGGTTGTAAGGGTCTTTGGAGAGTTTCCAGGATTTATGAAATCCGCAGAAAAACTCAGGGTTGTTCCCTTCGTGCATACCTTTGGAAAGAGGGTTCCACCAACATATAAGATGTTTCCTCCGCTGAATCCATTAAATGGGACGGTAATTGGAACAACAAATCCTTCCTCAAATCCCCAGTTTCTCGGGTCGTATTTATATGCTGAAAGGACTGTCCCTGTAATACTGGATGGGCTGAACGGAGAGACAATTTTTATTTTTACCTCACCATTTGAATCTGTGATTCCAGAATGGCTTAAAAGCATTCCTCTGTTTGTGAAGAATGCCAATCCCCTTCCTTCAAGGGGATTACCGAGATAATCTGTGAGCTTTGCAGTTATTTCTCCCCTTGAATTTCCATCGGCAGAAAGTGATGAGAAGTTCTTTGAGATAGATAATTTTTTGTTGAGAACAATGAGTGTGTCTAAACCAGGCACACCATATTCAGGAAGATATGAAGGAAGTAGGTAAACTGTCTCTGAGGGAACATATGGAATGTTATAACGCAATGTAAAATTTCCTTTTTGTCCTGGAGGAAGGCAATAGGGATTTGGAGGCTGATACCAGGGTGCTACAAATGTAACCCCTTGTGGGCTTTCATAGGGAATCCAGCTTATTCCATCCCAGCCCCCGGAGGCAGAGCCTGATATGTATGTAAACTGGGGATTGTGAGATACATAAAATACGCATATAGGAGCGGGAAAGGAATAAACCGTCCATGTAACAGGAATGCTGTTTCCAGGAACCGTTATATCTGGTTGTGAATCCATATATTGCTCTCCCAAAATTGTCAGGTCATCATCGCTTGTGGTCGCTGTTATTGTAGATGGAGAATATGCAGTTGCCTTTCCTGTAAATGTCCCCTGAGTGCCAGATGATGGAGTGTATTCGTAAAGGAATGATATTGTCCCTCCTGTTGGAACAGCAGGATAAGAAACCGGAGATGGAGAGGAAAGGTTTCCGGTCAGGTCTCCTGACACAGAAACCGATGGAAATAGCATTCCAGCAGAGACATCACCATATCTATAGGTCATAACCCATATCTCTGTTTTTTCGTTCAGTTTCACAGGTGATTTGACATAGGTATAAGATGATAGTTCAGAAGAGACTACTGTGTTTGAAGGATTTGACAGTGAAGAGGCTGAAGAATTGTTCGCACCGCCATTAAACCATATATCCCCATTTCCATTTGCCCGGTATTGCCAGACAAATCTTCCATAGGTGTTTGGAGAAAGGTCAAGGGATGATGGATTTGGACCGGAGATGAGCTCAACAGGACCATTTGCGGTTATTGTAGGTGTTATTCCATTTTGTGTAGAAGTTGAACGATTTGCAACCTCCATTTCTACCAGTATTGTATCTCCAGTTTTTACCCTTAATGGAGTCGCCCATATCATAAGCCCATTATCAAGTGCATGCCTTATCCAGGAGGGAAAAGATGTGAGGGGAGAGCAGGTTCTACCCAGATTACTCAAGACTTGCATACTCACACTGTCCGTTATATCGGAGGAAGCCCCTGGTATAGCACCAAAATTCGGACCACTTACATAAATTCCAAACAGTTCATACCCGTTCACAGGGATACCCTGATTATAAGTGCAAGAAATTTGTGAATAGCCTGGAGGTTCGGCGACAGAGCAGTTCCATGTATAATTAGCAAAAGCCCAGCCAAATACTTTATATATTGAAGAAGAAAAAGAAAAGGTTACAGAAGTTATTGATTCAGTAGAGGATGAAGAATTCCAGAGGTAGAAAGAACTCAAGCCATATCCCTGACCCATAACTACATAATTATCTCCTGTATAGGCAGCATAATAACAAACCGCATAAGCCTTCTCGCTCAGAAATAAAAGCAATAGAATCCCCATCCCCTTTTTCAAAATCATACTATAATTTTATCAACAAAATTTTTAAGATGTCAAGCGAATTTTTTGTAGATAAATACAATCATTTTCAGGTGCCTAAAATTGAAAATGGACTGGCACATCTGAAAGATTGGTAATGGTCTCTTTTTTACATCTTTGGCTAAATATACCAGTTCAACCCTGAATATTTTTTCACTATACTTCTCTGATAAAAGTTTAAAATAAGGCTCTGCAGAATAATTATAACGAAAATCTTTGGCTTTAGCATAACCTGCTTTACCACTTCTAAATATACTCTTCCCATAATGTGGGTAGAGCTGACCATTAGGAATACACACTAAATTAAGAGCCTTAATATTCGGCTTGGCGTGTTCATGAACTATTTGAATAATATAAGTTAGGCACGGTTTTTCTTCTTTTTCAGGAGAAACTCGGTAATACTGAGGAAGGTTTGGTGAAAATATCTTATTAACTCCATAAGAAGTCTGATTGATTCCAATATTTATCTTGCCTCTATAATCTGCTGGATTATCTATCAGAGCTGTTTTAATCTCAAGATGCATAAAACCATCTGGAAGCTCAAACATTAAATCTGAACCAATAGGTGCAGAATTAGGAAAGCGCAAAATTGGGGCAAAGAAATGATGAAAAATTCTCTCTGCCCCGGTATCTAAATCCGATGCCTTATATCCACTTCTTGCTGTGCTTATAAAGTTTTCATACCAGTCGTTTAGAATTCTTATCCGCGAGTTTAATCCATTAATTAAAGCATTTAAATCCTGTTTTAAATGAAGGAGAATTAAATCAAAATATTGCCTTTCTTTTTTCTCAAGTTCAAAATCATTTAACATAAATCACCTCTTTGATATTTTTACACCTTTTCTTAATAATATCTAAATATTTCGGGATAAGTTCTATTAATATTGCTGTCCTTCCCATCTCCTCTGCTACTTTGCCTGTTGTTCCCGAACCAGCGAAAGGGTCTAATACAATTCCTCTTTCAGGACAACCTGCTTCAATACATCTTTTTACAAGTTCTTCAGGAAAAGTTGCAAAGTGGGCTTCAGGAAGGGGTTGAAGTTTTATACTCCACACATCCCCGGGATTTTTACCTTTAGGATGAGCCTTTACAGTCTGAAGAACTAAATGGGTTTCAGTAACCCACCTGTCATAGAGGTCGTCAAACTCAAGTATTTCTTTTAATTTAAACCAATCGTCTGGCAAAGGAATAGAACCTCCTCTTCCCCAACTACCTGTATCTTTTCTAAACCAGTGACCAGCTGTATCTCTATAACCTAATAGTTTATCAATTTCCTTTATAGAGATATTTTTCTTTTTTCTCCAGAACATGAGGTAGTTAGCAATTATTGGTTGGAAAATTTTATATCTCCGTTGCAGAACCAAATATTCTCCAAAGAGCGATTTTCTTGCGCCAGGAGAAGCCCCTCTATTGTCCGGGCTTAATTTAAATTTACCGTTGTATGGGCTTTTTCCGGCCCGTATAGAGATAGAAGGAAGTAAAAATGAGGGTTCTAACTCCTTTTTTTCATCAAAATTTATCTCCGGGGGCAAAATTGGTTTGGGAAATCCTTCACAGTTCAGATGATTATCTATATCTATCTCGGTTCTTATAATCCCGCCACAATCCGTGCAGGTTAATTCAACCGGAATTTGAGATTCTTTGTCAAAATCCCGAACAACTTCTATGGTGGTTTTTCCATCCTCCCAATCTACTTGAGCGAATATATTATTTTTAGAATTTTTGAAAACTTTGGAAACACGCCCTTTGAGCTTTCTATCTTTCAATAAAGAATTTTTTACCTCAAAAAATAATATATCTTCCGGATTTTTATTATCTATAAAATTCTTAGCCGGTAATCTCAATGTGTCAATAGAAAAATAGTATTTATATTTACTTTCTTTTTTTACAAATAAAAATACAGGCTCATAAACATTTGAGAATCTATTATCTAATGAAGAGGGCATAGCATTAGGTTTATACCAAATAATTTTGTTTAGTAGCGCCCAACCACTTTTTTGAAGTTCTACAGCTAACAGTTCAGGGATAAGTAGTAGCTCTTTATCTTGATATTTATATCCTACATTTAAAAAGAAAGTGCCCGTGGGTTTTAAAACCCTTTTTATCTCATTGAAGGTATTAACTAGATTTCTTATATATTCTTCATAGGTATCTTCTTGACCAATTTGTAGAGGGTCTTTATAATCTCGCTGTTTCCAATAAGGAGGACTTGTTATCACACAATCTACAGAACTATCAGGTAGTAATCTAAGACATTTATTCACATCTCCTATATAGATAGTAACATTCCCCGTATTTTTTAACATGAGTTCACTTCTATATTCCTGAAGAAAAGTTAATTGTTCCTTAACATTGAATGTTTCTGAGGATATTATAGTACGTTCTTTAATTTCTTTGTATCTTTTTCTCATGACACATTTCTTATTGAAATTAAAACTGGTATTTCATATAACTTGTCCATCATTCCACAGGTTCCGCCATACCTAAAATACTCAGATATAATATACAATCAATCTTTTAACATATCAAGATATTTTAAGTTTTATTAATTTTTTATTCCTGGCACCTATTTCACCGAAAATTTGTAAATTGTCATACTTTCATATTTTTCGCCCGGTCTCAAAATTGTTGAAGGGAAATCGGGATGATTTGGGGAGTCTGGAAAATGCTGGGTCTCAAGGCATAACCCTCCATATTTTAGATATGGCTTTCCACTTTTTCCTGTAATACTCCCATCAAGAAAATTTCCTGAATAAAACTGAATTCCTGGTTCTGTTGTAAATATCTCCATCATCCTTCCACTTTTGGGCTCATAAAGACGGGCAGATAACCTTAATGGCTTTTCTTCCTTTCTCAAAACGAAATTATGGTCATAACCTCCCTGAACCTTTTCAATGTCTTTTCCGATAGGTTTTGGCTCTGTAAAATCCCAGGGTGTTCCTTTTACAGATTTTATTTCTCCCGTTGGAATTAGTTCTTCATCAACTGGTGTGAAATAATCCGCATTTATTAAGAGTTCGTGGTCAAGAATTGTTCCATTCCCTTCACCTTTAAGGTTAAAATAGGCATGATTGGTGAGATTAACATGGGTGGGCTTATCAGTGATGGCAAAGTAGTTCAGGATTAACTCATTATCTTCGGTCAAACGATATCTGACTGAACAACTGAGGTTTCCGGGATATCCCTCTTCCCCATCTTTACTGAAATAGCTGAATTTTACACCAACTGCCTTTTCTTCTTTAAAGGGTTCAGCCTTCCAGACCTTTCTGTCAAATCCATTCGTTCCTCCGTGAAGGTGATTTTTTCCGTCGTTAATGGTGAGATTGTATTCCTTTCCATCAAGATAGAATTTTCCCCTTTTAATCCTGTTTGCATACCGGCCTATTGTAGAGCCAAAATAGGGATTTGTTTCCCTTTTCAGGTAATTTTCAAGGTTACTATGCCCGAGAACCACATCTGCAAATTTTCCATTTCTGTCAGGAATCCGGAGGGAGAGGAGGGTAGCTCCATAGTTCATAACCTTAATCTCCAATCCATGAGAATTGGTCAGGATGAAGGTTTCAACCTCTGTTCCATCAGGTAGCCTTCCCAAGAATTCCCTTTTTACTTCCATTTTGGTCTCCTCTTTTCTGGTTTTGCAACAGACAAAAATAACCAATACGCACACTGCAACTTTTAAAGCCCTGTTAAAAATTTCATTTCTCATTGTTAACATTTTATTTTAATAAAAATAAAAGTTCAAGACAGCGCATTGCCAATCTGTAGGAGTGAGCCATGAAATCCGATTTTGTTTGACAATTTAATGAATATGTTTCATCATAAATTCATGAAGAAGTTCCTTCCTTTTTTAGTGTGTATCCTTACGATTCTTTCGTGTTCAAGGAAGATGGGGTTTGAAAAAAAGAGACTTCCACGGGTTAAAACTTATTTAAACTATCTTAAGGATGAATACGGAAGGTATGTGTTTTTGAACGGAATAAATGTTGGAAACTCCGGTAAATTTCCTCAGAACGAAGACCCCTGTTTTTTATACGGAGGCAAATGTTCTTTTAATACAGGAAAAGAAAGACCCGTATATACAGGTAAGCTGTTTCCATCTGGTGAGATTGATAAGCACCTGAAGCAGTTGAAGGACCTTGGTTTCAATCTTATCAGGCTTGTGATGATGTGGGAAGGAATACAACCTGACTCTCCTGATAGATTTGATGAGGAATACCTTGATTACATTGAATATATTGTCAAAAAGGCAAATGAGCACAACATTTATGTCCTTCTTGATATGCATCAGGATTTGTTCAGCAGACATTTGCTGGTTTATTTTCAAAACCTGAGGGATTTACCGGAAGAGGTTTTAAAGTCTTTCGGCAGTTCTTTTTTAATTCCTCCAGAGTTAATTTCTACATTTCTTGCCCTTATTCCATTTCCTGTTGGATATAACGATGCAGTTCGTGGTGATGGGGCTCCAAGGTGGGCAGTTAAGGCTATAATGCCAGAGAAGGATATGGATTCTCCTTACTGGGGTTATCCGAAGCTTCTTGGGAAGCTTATAAATCCAACTCCTGAATTTATGGATGCAGTTACAAGGGTTATTAAAAAGTTTACTGGGATTGATTTTGAGTTTCCCGAGGGTCTCTCTGACATTTTAAAAAGTCTTTCTCCTACGGGTTATCCTTATGATATAACACAGACGACAGATTTTCTTCCATGGACAAGCTGGGGATTGAACGGTGCTTTATCCATTGACCTTCAGAGGTCTTTTGCAGCCTTTTTTGCGGGGAGGACTGTGTATCCGAATTTGAAGCCCGATGGTGTAAGGAACATTCAGGATTATCTTCAGGATGCATATACGAGGGCATGGGTTGAGGTTGCCAGAAGGGTTAAGGATTATCCGAATGTGATTGGTTATGACATTTTTAATGAGCCATTGGGGTTTTATCTCATCCTCACAATTGCGTCTGCTTATCTTGAAATAGGAACTATAGATGGAGTGAAGAACTTTATAAATACGATATTTTATTATCCTGATTATCCTGAATTTGCTTCTGATGTTATAACATTATTGACTGCTTTGAATCTTCTTCCCGAAGACAATTCCGATGACACAAAAAGAAAATGGGGTTTTGAGTTCGCAAACCTTGTAGGTCTTATGGGTATAAACTACGGGTTTGACAGAAATTATCTTCAACCATTTTATGAGAGGGTCGGAAAGGCGATTTTGAATGTTGACCCTGATGCTATTATATGGATTGAACCTCCGATTGGACTTGATTTATCTCAACTATTTGGAGCTGGAGAAAGTGCCTTTCAAATAAACATGACAAGACCAGAAGGAATAGCTCATGTGGTTTATGCTCCGCACTGGTATCCGGACATTTATCCCTTTCCGGGATTCAACATGCCACCAAGGGATTTTACACCGGAGGAGGTAAGATTCAGGGATTACCTTCCATCTATTAAGAATGTCATTGCGAAATCAACCCATTTCCTCGGAAATATCCCTGTTGTTCTTGGAGAGTTCGGGACATATTTTGATTACGGGGGTATAAAAAATGCGAGAAGCAATGGTTATATGGTGGCAAAAGAAATTCTTGACAACAATTTTGAAGCCCTTGAAATGCTGTTTTTAAGCCGAATAATCTGGGGATGGTCGTATGAGGTTACTGATGAAAGAGGAGACGGATGGAATGGAGAGCATATTTCTGTGATTGAAAATGGTAAACCGAGGGGAGAAACAGCCTATTCAAGACCATACGCAGGGTTTATAAGCGGGAAGCCGGTTCATACGCATTTTTACTCACCGCATCATTATTTTGACCCGGAGAAGGGTATTGTTAATCCTGAGAGGGAGTTTGAGCTGTGGTTTGAGAGCAAGGAATCAGATGCTCCGACGGAGATTTTTATACCTTATGAGATTCATTATCCAGAGGGTTTTTATGTATGGATTACGGACGGGTATGTTGTATATGACCATCCTAACAGGAAGTTATATTATTATCCCACTGCGGATGAGCCAGGTCATATTCACAGGATAAGGATAAGACCACCTCTTTCGCAGAAGGAGAACATTGGTTGGGCATACTTTTTTAAAGAAAACACAATGGTTACAGGAAATCCATTGTGGAATTATGAAAAGTGGAAGTAAAGGTAAAATTTGACTTAAAAATTGGGTTGAATTATAAATAACAAAAGAGATAGATTGGAGGAAAAAAAATGGCGAGAATTACAATAGAAAAAGAGTTAAAGAAAATTTCTAATAAATACCTTCTTACAAAAGCCGCAATAGAGAGGGCGCTAAAACTTGTATCCGGAATAAAGCCATTGATTGAAAATAAGGATAACAACAAGGAGGTAATAGTCGCTCTTAGAGAGATAGCAGAAGGAAAGGTAAAAATAGTAAAAAGACCTAAGGAGGAAGAGGAATCAAGAATTATATTGAAAGGGCAGAGAGGAAAGTAGGGATTTTATTGTGCCTGATATAGAGGAAATTAAGAGGAAGCTGGGGGAGTACAAGCTGGATGCGGATGTTCAGTTAATAGATAAGGCTTATAACTTTGCAAAAAAATATCACGAAAAGCAATTCAGAAAGGATGGTTCAGAATTTATGACCCATCCTTTGAGTGTAGCTGAGATAGTGACGCGTCTCCACATGGATGAAATATCCATCGCTTCCGCACTTCTTCACGATGTGGCTGAAGATACCGCTGGAACCATTGAAGAAATAAAAATGGAGTTCGGGGACAAGATAGCATTTTTGGTGGATTCTCTGACGAAACTTTCTTCTTATCAATTCAAGAGTAAAAAAATCAGGGAAGCCGAAAACTTCAGGAAGATGCTTTTCGCAATGAGTAAAGACATAAGGGTTATTCTCATAAAACTTGCAGATAGACTTCACAACATGCAAACCCTCTCAGCACTTTCGCCAGAAAAACAGCTTGAGATTTCAACGGAGACCATGGAAATATATGTTCCAATTGCCCACAGGCTTGGAATTTACTGGTTAAAAGCAGAATTAGAAGACCTCGCCTTTTCTTATTTAAAGCCTGAGGTTTATCAAAGGATTAAAAATTCTCTCGCTTCAATAAAACCAAAGGCCGATGAATATATAAAAAGGGTTTCGGAAACGATAAAAAGAAAACTTGAAGAAAACGGAATAAAAGCGGAAGTAAATGGAAGGTTCAAGCATATATACGGCATTTATAAAAAAATGGAAAAATATCAAACAGATGTATTTGGCGTTCATGACATTTTCGCCTTTAGGATAATCGTTGACGATATACCAACCTGTTATCATGTTCTCGGACTTGTGCATTCTTTTTTCCGCCCGGTATTGGGAAGTGTAAAAGATTATATCGCTCTTCCGAAGATCAACAATTATCGGTCATTGCATACTATAGTAATAGGTCCTGAGGGAAAAAGGATAGAGATTCAGATAAGGACATATGAAATGCACAAAGAGGCTGAAGAGGGAATAGCAGCCCACTGGATATATAAAGAAGGGAAAAAGATCTCCGAAGATGAAATTGGAAAGTTTGCCTGGCTCAGGCAGTTAATAGAGGCAAAAAATGAGCATCCAAATGCACTTGAATTTGTGGAGGCGGTAAAGGAGGATATATTTTCAAAGGAAATATATGTTTTTACACCGAAGGGAGATGTTATAGAACTTCCAAAGGGCTCCACCCCTGTTGATTTTGCTTATTACATTCACACAGAGCTGGGAAATACATGTGTAGGGGCTAAGGTGAACGGAATAATGGTTCCGCTGGATTATGAATTAAAAACAGGTGACATTGTAGAGATAATAACATCAAAAAGTCAGAAACCCAGGAGGGATTGGCTTAAGTTTGTTGTTACAGAAAGAGCAAGGAGCAAAATCAAATCTTTTATAAATAAAGAAGAGAAAGAAATGAAGAGGGAATTGGGGAGGGAATATCTGTTAAAGGATGTAAAAAAAGCAGGTTTGTCAAAATCCATACTTGAAGATGAAAGTATAAAAACAAAGCTTATTACAGCAGCAGGTGTCCAATCAATGGATGAACTTCTGGAAAAAATAGGCTCAAGAACTGTTTTTCCTTCCAAACTTCTATCCACTATATTTCCTGAGAAGAAAGTAGAACCATCTAAAAAGAAGGAAATAGGTGAGGGAGAGATTATTATAGCAGGGGAAAAGGGAATTTCGTTTCGTATTGCAAAATGCTGTAGTCCAATCGCAGGTGAACCGATTGTAGGTATAATTACAAAAAGGGGCGGGCTTTCAATTCATCATATGGGATGTGCAAAAATAAAAGATATTCCTGATGAGATGAGAGTGGAAGTAGAATGGGGGAAAAACATTATAAGCGAAATGGAGGCTATTCTTCAGGTTGTTGGAGTTGATAGACCGGGTTTGCTCGCCGATATATCAGGTAATATATCAAAGCACAAAATAAATATAACCGATATGAAAATGTGGCGAAATAAGACTGGTAATGCTGAAGGTAGATTCAAAATTGCTGTCAGAAGTATTTCTGAACTAAAAAAGGTAATTGATTCAATTGAAAGTGTTCCAGGTGTTATATATGTAAAAAGACTGGGAAGGGAAGGAATTATCTGAAAGCATTTTTTAATTAAAAATTCTGGTATGATAAAATAAAAAAATGAGCGAGGATATAAGGATACTTTTTATAGGTGATGTTATTGGAAAAGCAGGGAGAACTGGTATTTCAAAACTTTTGCCTGAGATGAAAAAAGAATACAATCCTGATGTAGTAATTGCAAACTGTGAGAATGCAGCGGGTGGATTTGGAGCAACTTCCGAAGCATTGAAAGAACTTGAGGAAGCGGGTATTGATTTTTTTACATCAGGAAATCATATATGGGATAAAAAAGACATTTTGAAATTCATCGGCGATAAAAGAAATTTGTTGCGGCCAGCAAACTATCCAGACGGTGTTCCTGGAACCGGCTGGAAAATCGTTGACACTAAAAATGGAAAAGTTGGTATCATAAATCTTGCAGGAAGGGTTTTTATGGAACCTCTTGACTGCCCTTTTAAAAAGGCAAAGCAAATTATTCCTGAGATAAAAAAAGAAACCAATGTGATAATTGTAGATTTTCATGCGGAAGCTACTTCAGAGAAGATGGCGATGGGGCTATATATTGCCGGTGAAGTTTCTGCGGTCATAGGAACTCATACTCATGTTCAGACTTCCGATGAAAAAATTCTGAATGGATGGACAGGATATATTACGGATGTAGGGATGGCTGGAGATGTGAATTCGGTAATTGGAATGGATGCAAGTATAGCAATTGAGAGGTTTTTGTTTCATATTCCAAAGAAGTTTAAGCCTGCCGAAGGGAAATCCGTGGAGGTTCAGAGCGTCTTTCTTGAAATTTCAAAAGATGGAGCTTGTAAGAGGATAGAGAGGGTGAATAGAAAGTTATGATTATAATACCGGCAGTTGATATAAAGGGTGGTAGATGCGTCAGGCTTTATAAGGGAAAGGAAGAAAAGGTATTTTTTTATAACCTTTCACCAGTGGAGGCTGCTATTTTCTGGGAAACACAGGGGGCTGAGAGACTTCATGTTGTTGACCTGGACGGGGCTTTTAGTGGAAAGCCTGTAAATTTCGAAGTTATAAAGGAAATAATCAAATCTGTTAAAATTCCTGTTCAGGTTGGAGGTGGAATAAGGAGGGTAGAGGATGTTGAAAAGTTTCTTGAGTTAGGTGCTAAAAATATCATAATGTCAACAATTGCGGTAAAAAATATAGCCTTTTTTAGAGAGGTGGCTTTTTCTTTTAAGGAGAAAATTTTGCTTTCAATTGATATCAAGAAAGGTAAAATTGGAATTGACGGATGGAAAAATTTGATAGACCTCAATTTGAGTCTTTTTTTGAGAATTACAGAAGAGCTTCCAATTGGTGGATACATATTTACAAACATTGAAAGGGATGGAACGCTCAAAGGATTGAACATGAAGGATTTAGAGGATTATTTGAGAATTGTTGGGAAAAAGGTATATATAGCAGGCGGAATTTCAAGGTATGAAGATATAAAAATTTTGAAAAATTCAGGCAATGAGAAAATTAATGGCGTTATAATAGGAAAGGCGCTTTATGATGGAGAACTGGATTTCAAAACCTTAATTACATTGGTGAGGTGATTATATGCTCGCAGTCAGAATAATTCCATGTCTTGATGTAAAGGATGGGAGGGTTGTAAAAGGCATAAATTTTATAAACCTGAGAGATGCTGGAGACCCGGCAGAGAACGCCGAGATATACGAGAAAGAACTGGCTGATGAGTTATGTTTCCTTGATATAACTGCATCTTATGAGGGAAGAAAGACAATGATAAA
>Ga0078972_1008179_pt1 | contig 22221 bp, 18 predicted proteins | sample YelNatPaOPGAMG01_FD_67568 | JGI IMG/M metagenome (GOLD analysis project Ga0078972, IMG submission 67568) | Hot spring thermophilic microbial communities from Obsidian Pool, Yellowstone National Park, USA - OP-RAMG-01 (SPADES assembly) (version 2) | ecosystem: Environmental > Aquatic > Thermal...
TTCAACGTCTGAGGCTTTGGGTTCGAGCCTGCTGACGTAATAAGCATCGCCTCTCTTGCGCACTTCGACGAACAACGCGTTGAAGTTTGCAGCGCGAGCCGTGTTGACCAGAGCATCGACCTCGCTCTGGTTTCGCATCGCAGCGTGCCATGTGTCAACCCACCAGCCGCGCAACTCGGGGGTTTGCGCTCGTGTCACGAGCGCGACCGAAAGCCATGCGGCCAGAAACACGCCCTGACAGAGCCAAGACCAAATGGTTCGCGCCGACTGCAGAATGTTGCAGAGTGGCCGGAGGCGGCTTGGGCCGATGGACTTCATCTTTTGGACCGCGGGACGGTCTGTCGCACGCGCTGCAAATCCCGGTCTGCAGGCGTTGATTGGACCTGCACACTGTAGCTACCGGGGTTGGCGAGGTACGACTTCTTTATCGTCTCGGAGGCTTCGGTCACATTCGGATCAAGCCAGCGCCAAAGCTCGGCATGGCCGTCTGCGAAAGTGAGTGCGCACCCGCGGTTGTGCCTGCTGGATGGCAGATTCCACCAGTAGTACGAGGTTATGTCCGGCGGCAGGATGCCAAGAGCGCCGTTTTGTATGCTCCATTCGTCTTCGCACAGGAACACTGAAGCTCTTGAGGGTGCCGGGTCTGTGATTTCGGCCTCGCGATAGACCGGGTTGGGGATAAGCGACGGATTCAAGTGAGCGAGGCCGGTACTCATTGCGTAGCTGCGCGTGCGCAGCAGGTTCGGGAACCGGGTGACCTTCGATTTGTCTGCGGGGCATCTGTAGATTGCAACGGAGGTATTGTACTTGAACAGGACGCCTTTTTGGATGTTGGTGGTGGTTCGATCGGTTTTTGCATCGCCTTCGAGCCACGAGCCCGGGAGGCTGATCTCGCCGCTGGCCTCGTTTGGAGGCAGCCAACCGTTGTTGTCGTCGGTGTACATCGCCCAACACACTGTGAGTTGCTTGAGGTTGTTCAGGCAGCCAATGCCGTGCGCCTTTGTCTTTGCCCTCGACAAAGCAGGCAGAAGCATGCCGGCGAGAATGGCGATGATCGCGATGACCACCAACAATTCGATCAACGTAAACGCATGCTTTGACCGGCCCGGTTGATTCGCCGGCCCCGGCAGTGATGCGCACCTTGCATGTTTTGTCCGCATCTTGGGAAACCAACACCGATTGGTTCAGAAAATCTGCGTTGCTTTTCTACAGAGCCTCGATACGACTCGTGGGTGCACGGCCTGAACGGTTAATGACAGGACTCGTATTCCGCCCCGCCCAACAGAGGCGGGGCGGAAATGTCTTTTTGCGTCGGCCATCAACAGTTCACTTCAACACCGCTCGGAAGAACCGCGCACCTTGCCCCTCGAGCGCAATGCTCACCTTGGCGGACGGCCCGGGCACCGTCATTCCAACGATGTCAATCCAGTCTTTCAGGTTGGTCGAGGACTGCAATTGATACACTGCGCCGGCCTGGCCATTGACGACAAACTCGAAGTTTGAGCCAACGACCTTTGCGTCGGTGAGTGTCGCGGGCATCGAAGGCGTCGGCTTCTTAACGGTATAAGCCGTGATTCCATTATTCGAGTTCAGCACGAACAGCATGTCCCCGCCGAAATCGGCCTGGCCGGTTCCGTTGATGTTCGGATTGTCGGCAGCGCAGAATTCCTGGTCGATGAGCACGGGGTTTTCCATGTCGCTGAAGTCATAGAGACGCACGTTGTCGGGGTTCTCGAACACGAGCCCTGCGAGGAAGTTGTTGGTGCTGTCCCATGCGATGGCGGCCATTGCTGCTGGCAGGCTGGTGTAATTGTGGAGTGTGGTGGCGGTTGCGGTATTGAGGTCAAACTGCACGTGTCGAAGGTTGCGCCCGGTTGCCTTGCCGAAGAACGTGTTGCCCGGGCCGAACGCAACGCTCAACCCAAAGTCGCCGTCGGCGGCGTCTTCCACGGTCATGAGGGTTGGATAGAACGTGTAGCCGTCGGGGGTGGTGAACACTGCGACTGCTTTGCCGGAGCGTTGGGCGGCAATGATCTGGGTTTCCAAACCTGCGCCTCTGACATCGAAATTGTCGCCCCATCGTCCGCCGCCGGGATTGCCGATGTAAACGGCTTCGGGCGCGGTTTCGGGGCCGTCATTTGCCCATCTGTAAATGTTGAATGAACTGGCTGCGGCGTCGGTGGTCAGATTGCAGACGTACACGGCGCCGTCATCTGCCACAGCCAGCATGTTGATAACGAACGTCCCGCCGAAGACAATTGAAGTGTCAATGAACAGCGTGTGGAGTTGTTCGCCTGTCTGACCGTCCAATACGTAAATTTTGTTGCCTTCGCTTCTGCTGATGACGAGCACGTGGCCGTTGACCGGATTGTAAGCGAGGCCGCGCTGCGAGTTGTCCTGATTGATCCATGGCTTGGCTCCCGGCGGCAGTTGCCACTTTGGCGTCAGCGCGTCGGACTTCACCAGCGGCACTACTGTCAGCGTGGCGTTCTCGCTGACGACTTCACCGGCCACGTTTTTTACGACGACCGAATACTCGCCGGCCCGGGCTTCTGTCACATTTGTCAATATCAGCGTTGATCCGGTTTCACCCGGGATATCTGCGCCGTTGAATCGCCATTGATAAGTGAGAGGTTTTGTGCCTCGAGCCACAACACCGAACTGTGCTGTCCCGCCAACAAGCACGGTTGTGCTGGCTGGCTGTGTGTCGATCACCGGCGGCTCAGCGACCACGGACACTTCGACTTTGGCGGCCAACAGCCCGTTGTTGGTGTCGAGCCCGATGACTTTTTCGCCGACCAAACCTGCTGCGCAGGTGCCGTTGCCGTTGGCGTTCGACGCAGGCATTGGCAGCGGTGACCCGATTGCAGTTGGCGCGGCGGGGTCACTGAAATCGAACACCGACATTTTGTGCGCGCTGTAATCGACTGCGGCGAATCGCTTTGAGCCAGGGTCGTACGCGATCCCTGTCACGCCATTGGCCACAACTGACGTGGGAACGGTTCGAATGGTTCTCGCCGTGCCCGCAGCAAGATCGAACTCGAGTTGGACAAGCGGCTGGCCGTTTATCTTTGACCAGACGGTGTTGCCTTCGCCAAAGGTGAGGCCTACGCCACCTTTCCCTGAGGCATCGTGTGTCAAGGTATGGGCTGTGAAATTCGTACCGTCGGTTGTTGTGAATATGACGAGGTACTTCGCGTTGCGTGACATCGCAGCCAACTGCGTGTTTACGCCGCTGCCGCGCGCTGCAAAGTTGTCACCAAACCGGATGTCCTGGCCGCTGCCTCCCTTGCCGTTGGTTGGGTCCCCTTCAAATGCCACTGAAACCGGTGTTTCGATGTTGTCATTGGCCCAGCGGTATATCTTGAACGGAGTGGAATTTATGTCCAATGAAAGGTCGCAGGCATAAACTGCGCCGTCGCTTCCGGCAGCGACAAGATTCAACGTGAAGTACCCACCGCTTATTGCCGGGTAACCGTCAACGTCGTACTGGCTGAGTGTTCGCGGATACCCAAGTTCGTCTGTGCCGTCGGAGCCGTCAGCCCACGAAAGCACATAGACCTGAGGACTGCCCGCGCGACTGAGAAAGAGCACATTCCCGGACACGGGGTTGAGAGCCACGCCACGTTCGGTGTTGCCCGTGGTAACATAATCCCTTGCACCGGGTGCAATTGTCCACAGTTGTTGAAGGGAATCGCCATGAGCGCCTGATGCCATCCACAGCGCGACACCAGCCAACACAGTGCCACCTTTGATTTTGAAACCTGATTTCATATTCATCTTTCCAACAGCCCGCCGTAGTTTGAACCGATCCGATGCCGAACGAGCCGGCACCCTGCCAATTTGGTTCTTCTTTTAACACAGTGGGAGGCTCACGTCAAAAAACTCTCGCGCGATTTTACCGTGCTTTCAGAGCGTCGGAGTTCTGGAGTTCCGGTTGACATGGATTACCGGTGCGGGCGCGAAACCGTTGAAGTGAGTCGCAGACGCACTCGAGTAAGCACCTATGTTCTCCGAGTAAACCAGATCACCAATATCCAGCTCGGGCAATTCTTCCGCGAGGGATATTGTGTCCAATCCATCACAGGTCTGGCCGAACACGGCGCAGATTGATGACCGACCGCGTTTGAATGCTTTGATCCTGTAAGAGCAGTGATCGAATATGATGCCGCTGTAGGTGTGATAGACACTGTCGTCAATGTAATAGCAGGTTTTGCCGTCACGGCGCGCCTTGCCAATGATACGTGCGACCGCCCAGACAGCAGTTGCGACGATGAACCGACCCGGCTCGGCGATTATCTCGATGTCGCTCGGGAACAGCCGGTCTATTTCAGCGTTGATCTTTTTTGCAAGGACGCCGATTGGTTTGACGTCCTTGTGATACGGGGCGGGGAACCCGCCTCCGATGTCGAGAATCCTGATCGTGTACCCGCGGCTGCGCGCCTCGTTCATCACGGCGGATGCCATGTTGAGTGCTTGAACGAAATTGAGGAAGTTTGTGCATTGGCTGCCCACATGAAAACTCAATCCCTCGACAACAAGTCCGGTTTCAAACGCGGCTTCTATGAGGTCAACCGCGTCGCCGGGGTCGCATCCGAACTTGCTTGAAAGCTCGACCATCGAGCCGGTGTTGGGGACTCGCAGGCGCAGCACAAGCCCGGCATGTGGGGCAAACCTGCGGATTTTCTTGAGTTCCTCGAAGTTGTCGTATGTGACCAGCGGTTTGTAAGGATCGAGCTTTTCGAGTGTCTCCCGCGGCTTTATTGGGTTGGCGTAAATGACCTTGTCCCAGATGAAATTCTGGCGCTCGCGCGCGGGGAGGTGGCGAATATTTGAATAAACCAACTGAAACTCAGGCCACGAGGCGACATCAAAGCTTGCCCCGGCGAGGTAAAGTGTACGGACGATCTCCGGGTCAGGGTTTGCCTTCACTGCGTAGTAAGCTTGCACCTTTGGAAAATGCCGGCGGAAAGTTGCGTAGTTCTGATTGAGCACGGCGTGATCAACCACGACGACGGGTGTGCCGTGCTTTCGAGCGATTCGTTCCAATTGTTGCGGTGTCATCGAGGACGTTTGTGTTTGGACCCGCGTTTAGGGCCTTTGCCTCTGCTGTACAAGCCAAAAATTCATCATGGGATTGAGTTTTCAGGGCAAAAGCATCATTCTTATCTTCGCGATGAAACGAATCATTGAGAGTCAGAACGGTTCACACGCCGATCGGTGGATGAATGAACTCGAGCCGGTTCCTGCGTCAGGGCTTCTTGCAGCCCGGAAGTGCGCGCTTGCGCTCTGCGCTTTTCTCTTGTTCTTGCCGGCATGTGGAGCTGCAGAGCAATACGTGCAAACAGGCAAGGGGTCCTTCGTCAGATCCGCCAGGAAACAAACGGCATTGGATCGTTATGTGGCTGCCCCCGACACCAATTTCACTTATAAACTGTTGAACTCGAATCAGACCCCTCTCGGAACAGTTCATCTCCTCGAGATGATTTCCCAGGCATGGCTCACAACAAACGAGGTCGATCGTCCGGTTTGGCGTCACTGGCTGACAATCGCCGTGCCCTCGAAAGTGGAACATACAACCGGCTTCCTGTTTATCACCGGCGGAAACAACGACAGAGGCGCGCCGAAGAACCCGGACGCAAACCTTGCCCGGGTGGCTGTCGAAACAAAATCGGTTGTCGCAGAACTGCGAAATGTTCCGAACCAACCGTTGGAATTCTTCCGCGACGGGCAGAGACGGGTTGAAGACGATCTCATAGCATACTCGTGGGACAAGTTTCTGCGGACCGGCGACGAACGGTGGCCGGCGCGGCTGCCGATGACAAAGAGCGCCGTGCGCGCCATGGACGCGATTACGAGTTTCTGCGCAAGCGAAGAAGGCGGAAAACTCAAGGTGGACAAGTTCGTGGTCGCAGGCGGGTCCAAGCGAGGTTGGACAACATGGACAACTGCGGCCGTTGACCCTCGCGTGGTTGCGATCGTTCCGATAGTTATCGACGTGCTGAACATGGTGCCGTCGATGCAGCATCACTACGCAGCTTACGGTTTCTGGTCGCCCGCAATCCATGATTATGTCGTGCACGACATAATGAGCTGGATGGACACGCCGCAGTTCAAAGCGTTGATGGAGATCGAGGAACCGTTCGAGTACCGTGACAGGTTTACCATGCCCAAACTCATTGTGAATGCCACTGGCGACCAGTTCTTCCTACCGGATTCGTCGCAGTTCTATTTCGACCAGTTGCCGGGGGAGAAATACCTGCGTTACGTGCCGAACGCGGATCACTCCCTCCGCAACAGTGATGCGTGGGAGACTGTTCAAGCGTTTTACTTCTCGATCCTCACAGGCACCAAAATTCCACGCTTCACATGGTCCCTCGAAAAGGACGGGTCAATCCGCGTGGTTGCTCAGGACCGGCCTGACGAAGCAAAGCTGTGGCAGGCTACCAACCCAAAAGCGCGCGACTTCAGGCTGGACACCTTCGGGCCGAATTGGTCGAGCACGCCGTTTGACCTGAGCAGCGGCACCGGAACAGCCAAAGTGGAAACACCGCAGCAGGGTTGGACGGCATTTTTCGTCGAGCTGAAGTACTCGCGACCGGCGGGCCCACCACTCAAGCTCACAACACAAGTGCGCGTGATCCCGGATCGGGTTGATTACAAGTTCGAGCCAAAACCGCCCGCCGCGGCCAAAAAGTAACACGCCTGCGCAGCGGTCAGCATGTGCTGAATCAACTCATTCTCGGCGGCGTTTTTTTTTGCCAATAAACAAGGTGGTCGCTGAGCATCGCGAATTGGAAAAACTGAATTGGCAGTTGCGAGACTGCGCGCTATTTTCAAATCGATGTCTGGCAATCGTCGAACGTTTTTGAAGCAAAGCGGGCTGGCTGTGGCTTCAGCCCTCGGTTTTCCGTCTGTCGTTTGCTCGGCCAAAGACGCAGTCCAAGAACCCGATGCTTTGCCGCGGCACATCATACACCTTGTGGCCGATGGTATGAGCATGGGCACACTGACTCTTGGCGATGCGTTTGCGCGTCTGTACAGGCAGCGCGGGCTGCGGTTCTTCGACCTGCAGCAAATGCCCGGCGCCGTCACGGCGCTCGTAAACATGCGGTCGCTGAACTCGGTCGTTACAGACTCGGCAGCAGCGTCATCGTCATGGGGCAGCGGATCGCGGGTGGTCAACGGCGTTCTCAATCAACTGCCGGACGGCGTTGATTTGTACCCGTTGTACCAGCTTTTCAAAGAAGCGTCGTGGAAACGTGGGTTGGTCACGACGACCGAGATCACTCACGCCACTCCGGCCGGTTTCGTCGCAAACTGTTCCAGCCGTGGAAGCGCTGAGGAGATCGCACGCCAATACCTTGACCGCCATGTCCAGGTTTTGTTGGGTGGAGGACGCAAGTTTTTCGAAGCAGACAAACGAAAGGACAAAAGCGATCTGCTCAAGGAATTTCGAGATGCTGGATATGCGGTTTTCCACCAGACGTCGGAAATGGAATCTGCATCGCTCGACCGCCCGTGGCTGGGGGTTTTTGCCTCGGGTCATTTGCCTTACACTCTGGACCAGTACGCCGACCCCAAATTGCTGACCTCCGTCCCGACCCTTGCCGCGATGACAAAGCGCGCTCTTGAGTGGCTGGGGCGTTCGGATCATTTCATCTTGCAGGTCGAAGGCGGGCGTGTTGATCACGCTGCGCATAATTGCGACATTGCAGCGGCTGTACGCGAGATGCTCGCTTTCGACGAAGCGCTGGAAGTTTGCATCGAGTTTCAGCGCCGCGTTCCTGAAACGTTGCTTGTGGTAACCACCGACCACGGCACTTCGAACCCTGGCCTCGTCGGCCTCGGCAAATCTTACGCTGACAGTTTGAAACTCTTCTCGCAGGTCCTCCGCGCCCGACGATCGTTCGAGTCGATTGCAGACAACCTGAAGTCGGTGAACAGCGCGGCGGATGTCCGGAAAATCCTGCTCGAGGCAACCGGCTGTGAAGTTCCCGAAACCAAGGCGGTCTTGTTGCTCGAGTCCGTGAACGGCAAACGCAAGCCCTTGTTTGATCACATGAACTCTGCTGCGGCGCAGTTGGGACAGCTCATGGCAAATTACGTCGGAGTTGGCTGGACCGGCACTTCGCACACGGCCGATTACGTGCCGCTGGTCGCAATTGGCCCGGGCGCGGTACGATTCCGCGGTTTTCTCCAAAACACCGATGTTTTCCAGAATTACCTTGCGTTGGCCGGAATTGAATACCGGAACCCAACTGCCCCTTTGATGAGCGAGTGCGGTCCCAGCGCCGAGGAAGCCGAGTTCGGCGACAAGCACACAGAAATGTTCGCCTGAACCGCAAATTCATCTTCGTAACCGACAACATCAGAATGATTGCGCTGCTCACGGACATGCTCCGGGTAAGCAGCCCGTTGTGGCTGTTGTTCGCTGCATTTGCCATTTGGATGCTCGTCGATGCCATACGTCGGCGCGAGTGGCTGTGGGCAGTATTCATCTTCATCTTCCCGATTCTGAACGCCGTCCTCTATTTCTTTCTTGTGTACCGCGTGTCTGCCGGATCGACTCTGCAAGGATTCGAGTTGCCCGGGGCTCATGACCGGCGTCGTATCAAAGAGCTCGAAGACCAGATACATCACCTCGACAAGGCTCATCACCACAGGGAACTTGGTGACATTTACTTTCACCAGGGCAAACTCGCCAAAGCAGAAGCATGTTACCGTGCCGCCCTCGAACGCGATCCGGACGATCCCGATACACTCGCCCACTACGGCCAGTGCCTGCTCAGACAACAACGAACCTCAGAAGCGTTGCCCTATCTCGAACAGGTTTGCGCATCCCAACCCGATCACGATTACGGACATTCATTGATGGCCCTCGCGGAAACCTACGCCGCCGTCGGTCGAACCGAAGACGCAATCCGCACCTTCCAACGGGTGCTTGAACAGCACTCTTATGCAAGGGCAAGGGTGCAACTCGCCGAATTATACGCAAAAACAGGGCAACTCGGCCGCGCTCGCGCCGACCTGAAAGAACTCATCTCAGACGATTCCCATGCGCCCGATTTTCAACGGAAACGGGACAGAGCATGGATAAAACGGGCCCGCCAAATCCTGCGACGACTGCCCGCAGAAGGATGATTTCCTGGCCCGGCTCAACCTTGGACCGATTAACCTGGAAATCTCACCAGAAATTTGGCTGCGGCTGCGCCGCGCTGAATTGTTATATTGCGAAATCGATCATATTTGCGAAGATTTTCAGACTGCGAGTGTGATCAATTTGTCAGTATCTGCTTGTCTGGCAGCGGGCATTGCGGTCACGACAGCGCGGCGTTTGGAGTATAATATCTGATAATCTGGGCAGAAATTGAAGATCAGCAGATGCTTCGTGACCTTTGCCTTCGAACTGTTCGTCCACTGATCTCACTCGCATGTGCACCCCCGTGGGCGACGAAGTCGCCCCTTTCAGCGCGGCGCGACGGAGTGCCAAGCTTGGAACAAACGCATTTGTCTCGCCGCGATCCTTCGGTTGCGACTGCGCCGCGCTGAGAAATATGGAGGCTAACACTTGCGTATGAGCGGTTCGTGGGACATAAATGGGGCAAACAATAATCATCTATGCGAAAATTGAAGGTACCAGCCAAAGTTCTCGCGGAATTGAACCGCCAGTTCAACTACGAACTCGGAGCAGCACAAAGTTATCGCGCCCTCGCTTTATGGTGCACGGAACAAAACCTGAAGGGGTTCGCCGCCTTTTTCTCACAACAGGCAAATGAGGAACAGGAACACGCAGAGAAGATCGCCAAGCACTTGCTGGACCGCGGTGCGCTTCCGGAAATGACGGCCATTCCGGCGCCCAAGCTGAATTTCGAGGGTCTTTTGGAGGTGGCCAAACATGCGCAAAGCCTGGAACAAAACAACACCCAGGGCATCAACACTGTTTATGAGACGGCGGTCGCTGCAAAGGATTACCCCGCTCAGGTTCTGATGCAATGGTTCATCAATGAGCAGGTCGAGGAAGAAGCTTGGGCTGACGAAATGGTCGAGCGCGTCGAGGCCGCCACGTGCAGTGGCGCACTGATGGACCTCGACAGGCACATTGTCAAACTGCTCAAGGGTGACAAAGAATAGCACCGATCTGGCACCTTGGGTTTCAAGCCCGCCGAGCATCATGGCATCACACGCTCGGTTGGTATGAACCGCAGCGGCGCCAGTAGTTCGGGTTCTTTTTTTTGGGCGCGCGGTTACGCTGCACTTTTCAGGAGTGCGGCCTGTGTATATCGTTGTGTTCGCAGCCGGCGAATGACAGATTATGGCGGTCCGGGCTGCACTCATAAGTTCCAATTCTGGTAAGAAATGACATCAACATGGTAATTCGATTCATCGCCACAAACGCTTCTGCGCTCGCCGTTCTTTTGGCCTTGCCAGCCGAGACTGGACAAACCCGAGCCACTCCCGCCAGCGAAGAGATCGGCGCAGTGAATCCCTTTGTTGTGGCTCGATGGATTGCGCCCCCCGCAACTTCCGACCCGCTGATGCGGTTGCCCTTGTTCCGCAAGGAGTTCACTGTGGATGCCCAGCCACGCACCGCAACTCTGCGCATCGTTGGATTGGGCGATTATGATCCGTACCTCAACGGACGGCGCCTTGCCGACACCGGGATCAACCAGCCATGGTCACAATACGAAGACACGATCTACTTTCGCGATTTCGATGTCACCCGCCAGATCCGCATCGGCACCAACTGCGTGGGTGTGATGCTTGCCAATTCCTTCTGGCACAACCCGAATCCGCCTCAGGGCCGTTACAATAAGGATGGCCCGCAGCGCACAGCCCCGGAGCCTCTCCTGCTCTGCGCTGAGATTGTCCTGCAATTCCCGGATGGCACAATGCAGCGCGTTGGCACAGATGAATCGTGGCGTTGCGCGCCCGGACCGATCGTTTTCTCGCACATCTATGCAGGTGAAGATTACGACGTCCGCCAGCATCCTGCGGGCTGGGACGATGTGGGATTCGACGAAAGCGCCTGGCAGCGTTCGCGCGCCGTTAAAGCACCCGGCGCAGCTCTGATCCGGCAACACTGGCCTCCCTTCCGCGCTCATGAGCGGTTCACACCCGAGTCGATCAAAGAGCCCGCATCGGGCGTGTATCTTTACAGTTTCAGGCAAAACTGTTCGGCGCAACTCCGAGTCGAACTGGCAGGCGGAAAACCGGGCGATCGTATCACTTTCAAATGCGGCGAACACAAGAACGACCGCGACCGGCTCTTCGGGGGCTACGTGGTCGGATGCGAGCTTGTCACCGACGGACTAGAGCAATCTCATCAGTGGATTTCGTTTTACCTTGGCATGCAATTTGTGGAAGTCACCGGCGCCGTCCCCCCAGATGCACCCAATCCGAAAAACCTCCCGGTCATTCGATCTATCGAGCTTGTCCACGTCCGCACTGCACTGCCGGAGGCAGGCACATTCGTGTCGTCAAGCGACCTTTTGAACCGCACGCATCGGTTGATTGATTGGGCCATGCGCGCCAACACCAGTCACGTGCTCACAGATTGTCCGCATCGGGAAAAACTGGGCTGGCTCGAATGCGCTTATCTACTCGCGCCTTCATTTCAGTACCGCTACGACTGCCGGGAATGGTTCGACAAAATCCTTCGTGACATCCGCGACGCCCAGGAGCCCGGCGGGCGTGTGCTAACAGTCGCCCCCAGTTACCCCGCCGGACGGTTCCCCGGAGCCTTCAACTGGACCGTCGAATGGGGCGCTGCATCCGTGCTGCTCCCATGGCATCAATATGAATGGACCGGAGACCAGCGCGTCCTGCGGGAAAACTACGATATGATGCGCCGGTTTGTGGACTACATCCAAACGGAGGCCAAGGACGGTCTTGCGCCGGGCGGATTGGGTGATTGGTACGACTACGGCCACGGACAACCGCCCGGACCGTCCCGATTCACTCCAACACAGTTGTCGGCCACTGCCACATGGGCGTTGTGTGCCCGAACCGTGTCCCGCGCCGCTGAAGTTCTCGGCCTTTCAGAGGACGTCCGACGATATCGCGAACTCCACGCCCGTATCGCCAAAGATTTCCAACGACATTATCGCGACCCTGCCACTGGAAAACTGAAACACCTCGGCAGCCCGCAGTGCGCAAATGCAATGGCCCTGTGCGCCGATTTGGTGCCGTCTGCCGACCGCGCCATGCTCGTGGCGGACATCATCGCCGATCTGGAAAAGCGCGGCTGGCAACAAACACCCGGCGACGTCGGCCATGTCTATTTCATTCGAGCGCTCGCAGAAGCCGGGCGATCCGATGTGCTGCATCGTGTGTACAGCCGTGACGGGCTGGGTAGCTACGGCGGCATCCTCAAGAAAGGACTGACCGCGTTGCCAGAAACATGGGACGCCATGATGGACGGTTACCAATCACTCAACCACTGCATGCTGGGCCATGCAATCGAGTGGTTCTACGCTTATGTGGCGGGCATACGACAGCAGGCGGGTACCGTGGGATGGAAGAACGTTGTTATCGGGCCAAACCCGGGTCCGCTTGACCGCACTGAAGCATCCCTGATCACGCCTGCAGGCCGCATTGTCTCGCGCTGGCGCGTGCAGGACGGCACGTTCCGCTTGGAAACCGAAATCCCCGACGGGGTCAATGCCACCGCCATCCTGCCTTCCGGCCAAACCCAATCTCTCAAGCCCGGGCAGAACATTCTTACCGAGCCTGACACGCGATCCGCTCACAGATAATAGCCACTGCGAGACTGTTGACGCGCCCGCAGGAGGAATTGACACCAGTTGCAACCCTATGCTACTGTGCCGGCAATCGGGTCGCTGTGAGCGCGTTTTTAAATCAACCTGTGCTTGTGCTCAACCGCCTGTGGCAGGCTGTGAATGTCTGCTCCGCGCGGCGCGCTCTTACTTTGCTCTTCGAAGGCCGTGCGCAGGTCGTGGTCGAATCAGAGGACGGCTCGTTTCAAACGTACAGTTTCACTGAGTGGCGGCATTTTTCCAGCAACTGCGACGGTGAAGCCTGCGTCCACACAGTTTCTTTCCGAATCCGAATCCCGCAGGTGATTCTTCTGCTCATGTTTGATCGCCTGCCGAAGAAAGAGGTCAAGTTCACGCGCCACAACATCTTCGAGCGCGACAAGAACACCTGCCAGTATTGCGGGCGCGTTTTTGATCGGAAAGACCTGAACCTTGACCATGTTATTCCGCGCGATCGGGGAGGGCCGACAACGTGGGAAAACATTGTCTGCTCGTGCATTGAATGCAACACACGCAAGGCCAATCGCACCCCCCAAGAAGCCGGAATGCACCTCATACGGAAGCCAAAGCGACCGCGATGGAGGCCTTTCATCCAAGTGAACCTCGGCCTCCAGCTCCAGGAAAGCTGGAAGCATTTCATCGACCTCGCTTATTGGAACGTCGAGTTGGGCGAGGAACTCGATTAGCGCGTTCAACCTGGCGCTCTGTCGCGCCACGCTGAACGCGGTGGCTTCGTCGCGCACGGGCGAGACGAGGTTTGGATCAGCGGCCGACCAGTTCGAACGCAGAATTCTGAAACGGTCCGCTAATGTGCGATTTCTGCGAAGGTTTTTTTAAGTTAATACTTCAAAGAATATTTGCCCACTATCCTGGACATGCACTGATAGACAGCGGTTTTACCCTGAAGTTTGATTCTGGATAGTCTCGTTCCAACCTCTTTGATTGTCGCGTTTCTCCTTGTAACAGGGCGACAGGCCCGAAGCCAACCTCACTTGACCGGCAGGTGCTTGGACGGGGCCGGATCAAAGCCCCAAGCGCCCCAATATCGAACATCGTGTCTGTCCCCATATCCCGACCAACATGCGCCCTTTCGGTCACCCCGTTGAAAGTTGAGAGTTGAACGTTGGCCGTTAAACGTTCCTGATCGGTATACCGGGCATCGTGTCTGTCCCCATATCGGGTATACCCGACATCGTGCCTGTCCCCATGATATCGTGCCTGTCCCCATATCCGGGTGCCCTGGCAGCATCGGCCGGCCACCACATATCGTGTCTGTCCCCATATCCCGACCAACATGCGCCCTTTCGGTCACCCCGTTGAAAGTTGAGAGTTGAACGTTGGACGTTAAACGTTCCTGATCGGTATACCGGGCATCGTGTCTGTCACCATATCGGGTATACCCGACATCGTGCCTGTCCCCATGATATCGTGCCTGTCCCCATATCCGGGCACCTGAGCCAGGCTCGACCGTCCGGCCAGCGCTTGGGCAGGTCAGGTCTGTCAAAAGTCCGATTGCCCGGGCCAAATATCGTGTCTTTCCCCAAATCTGCTCCGCGAAGTTGCCCATGGCACACGCAGGACGACGCAGATTCAGAGAGTTGATTTGCGGTCATCCCTTTCTGCGCAAGAAGCCTCCTTTACTGAGATCTGAAAGTAGCCCAACCACAGCGAGTCCCAACCACAACAAGTTGGAGCTCAGATCAAATTGAGCGGCGGGGAATGGCCGTTCGGTCGAAGTGACCTCGATATCGGCAATGACAAAGATTTGGTGCCGGCGGAGGGGGTCGAACCCACATGCCCTTTCGGGCACCAGATTTTGAGTCTAGCGCGTCTGCCAATTCCGCCACGCCGGCACCTCAGGTTACGCGGTTCTCGCAACGCTTCCTTCAAAGGACGTCTGCCAGCCGCAACGGCTCAATATATAAACCACACTGCTCTGAACTGCAAGCCTGTTCCAAGGCCCGGTCCTGCGCGTGGTGAACTCTCGTTCTGACGACGGCTTGACGTCACACCTCAGAAAAACCCGGCTTTCTGTCGAAATACATGCGCAACTTCACTGTCCGCTTTATTGCCCGAATGGAACCTCAACCGGCGCCCTGATCCGTCTGCCGTGATCGGGCCACCAGCATCCACTCGAGCCAAACATCGTGCCTGTCCCCATATCTGTGTGCCGCAGCCAGACTCGCCGGTTCGACATCGTGTCTGTCCCCATATCCCGCCCGCCATGCGCCCTTTCGGTCACCCCGCTGAAAGTTGAGAGTTGAGCGTTGGACGTTGAACATTCCCGATCGGTACAACGGACATCGTGCCTGTCCCCACATCCGGGTGCCCCGGCAGCCTCGACCGCCCGACCGGCGCTTGGCAGGGTCCTGTGTCTCAAAATAATTATAGTGAGAAATCGACCGTATTTGCGAAGATTTTTGAGACTACAAGTGCGCTCAATTTGTCATTATCTGGTTCTCTGGCAGCGGCCAGTGCGGTCACAACAGCGCCACAGTGCGGCCCTCGGAGTATTATATTTGAAAATCTGCGCGGAAATCGCAGATTAGCGATCGTCCGGTTGCGGTGGTGCCATGCTCCGTTTCTGCTTGCCATGGCACGGGCTTTCAGCCCTTATTCTGACTCCCTGACCACGCTTTACCTGGGACGTTGGCCCAGGCTCAGAACTCCTGACCCCCGAGGCTGTGACTTCAACTGCCGTGGAATTTTCCTGATACCACCACGCCTGTAGCTGCCTTGGAAATTAATGGGTTACACGCGCAACCGATCGCTTGGTGGTTTCAGGAATGGGTTCAGACTAATTCCACGGCATCAGGAGACCTGAGGCTGGTATGGACCGGGCCTTTGGCCCTACCCTTACCCCAGTACCACAGTTGCCGCATCCAACACAATGGGCCCCATGCACGCGATTACAAATTTGACGGCGCCTTGCTTTGCAATCTCAACTGTGACCTTCTCACTGACCCAAGCGCCAAAGACGCGACCCATACCAGCGTGGGCTGAAGCCCCACAACCAACGGCGCGAACCATACCAGCGTGGAGCAACGCCGCACGAAACGGTAACCCCCACATCACCTCACTCAATCCAAGGGCTGAAGGCCCGGCCTATTACAGCAACACTTTCGCGGGTTTCGCGCCGCGGCGTCACAGAATTTGACCGTCGATCGCAGACTCTGTGATTGTTCGATTGTGTTGTTTTGGGAAGAAGTCACTCCCCTATTGCGAACCCGACTGTCCCCAGTGGCCGACGAAGTCGCAGCAGATATTTCCCAGCCCGGCGGCGCAGAGGTTTCTGATCAATGGGCGCCAGCACCGCGTCTTTGCTCGTCAGGGAACTTTGGTTCCGGCTGGGCCGGGTTGGGAAACATGCGGGCCCGGAAATCTCACCGGATTGAACCTATTTGTGTCCCTTGTGCGTTGGCCGGTGTGATCCGAGTAAGAGGGCCCTTACAGCCTTTGCTTTCGAGACGGTTTGTCAACGGGCCTTGCTTTTATCTGCGTCAGAACCCGATTGATGGCCGTGTGCCCTGCTTGGTTATTTCCTTTTCGTCTTCCCACACTGCGAGGCCGCGCGCATCAGAGAGCGACAATTGAAAACTGAACGTGCTCTGTCGGGTGCGTCCGGCGCGGACCGTTGTCTCGATGAACTTGCCCGAGAGGGTGAAATCGGCCTTACGTCCGGCAGTTGTTGCTGCTGCGGCTTCGAGTTCTTTGGCAAGAGGGTCTTCGGCGGTGTCGCCCAATCCCCATGTGGTGCGGGTAACTGCCTTGCCGCTCTTGTTCAGAGCGACGCGGATTTTTTTGACGAGGAGGTCGATGTCAATTTGTTCGCTGGTGTTATTGACGAACCTGCTGATGGCGAGGATTGCCGGCGGATTGGGGACGCGATCGAGAACACCGGAAGCCAGGAGAGAATTGATCATGGCTTCGGCGGCCTGGTTGTAATCCTGGATGTTGATCTGACCGACGGTTACGATATTACGTCTGCTGCCGGTCTCGACGTACTTGGCGCTCGAACCGCAACCGCTGAGCAGTGCAACAGCAAACAGCGAAACACAAACCAGATACTTGTTCATATTCATGGCATTGTTGTTATTGGATCGCCGTGTCCACCTGCACGATCTCAGAACTGAGATCGCCCAGCCCGTGTCGCGGCGACAGTTTGTAAGATAACTCATTACTTTGGGGAATTGGATGGTTATGCAGTGATCAATTGAAAGATTTTATCAACTTGAGCCGAAAATCCTGACATGCCGGGTTTGGGGCAACGCTGGTTATGAACTTGCTCTCGCCGCCCTCGAGCTGGGCTGTGACCCATGTGCTGGCCGGCGTGTTGACCCGCATCCCGTTCGCGTCGAACCAATCAAATTGATAATTAAACCGCAGGTAACTCGAGGTGCAGTTGAGAACCTCGACTTGCACCTGGAGCAAACCGGCCGGAGTTGTGGCCTGGTTGACCGCCACGATGCCGAGCTTTTGTTTCAGAAAAGGATCGTGCGTGATGCGCTTGTCAACGATCAACTGCCGTCTTGCGACTGGTTCGGCGCGTTCCACGGTGTTGACGCTCCCGGTGTGACAGCCCGCCAGAAGACCGGCGGCCAGCAGAGCCATCGAGAGTGCCTTGCCCTGGTTGATCACGTTGAGCCGACAAATTCCATTTGCGAGCCTGTAACCAAAGTTGTTCTTCATTTTAGTTTGACCTGTGAGACCAGCAACGGGCTGGCCGTTGTTATGGACTTTACATAGACAAGGTTAATCGTCCCGTCTATCAAGTCCACCGATACCTTTTGACCGGTTCCGGGGGCGATCAATTCAATTCTGCGGTCCGGCGGAGTTGGCAGGCGGCAAACGTGGAATTCTTTCGGGAGAGTAGTCCATGTGCGCAGATCGGCTATGTTGACTGCGGCTTGGAATGCCGCCGTAAGGAATTGCGCTAGCAATCCCAAGGCCTCGTCCTGGCGGCCGGCGGCAGTATTGATGGCATAAGCTGCTGCGCCCTTGGCAATGGCAGCGGCTATTGTTTTTGTTATGATCGCAGGCAATTCGTTGTTGAAATCCTGCGCAATGATGCGGTCCATGCTGGAAACAAGCGCTGTGCGCTGGGTCTTGCCCTGCGCTGATACTTCGAGATGGGCCAGATAATCTCCTTGAAACTCGAGGACCGGAAAAGCAGCGCCAATGTACGACACCCTCGTGAAAAGAATCGGCACGTCAATTCGGATCTGGTCCCTGACAGGGGCGCGTCCGGTTTCAAAAATCACATATGTCGTTGGCGGCAGTGGTTTTCCGCGGAACAGGTTCTCGATCGCCTCCAGATCGGCCCGGATGTACGGGTTGTCAGGGGCGAAAGCCAGCGCGCGCTCGAATGATTTCCTCGCGCGCTCGAGGTCGGAGCCGTCCGCGGCCTGGGTCATGAAAAACAGGCCGTCGAGGTAAACCGTGAACGGGTTTACGTAGTCTGCATAAGGTTGCAGGTTGCGAACCGGTGCGTAGATGGAATCGAGCCGGCCCTTGAACTGTGGATCAGCCTCGGCTTGGGCGACTCCTTCGCGCTGGCGGGCCTCAGCGATTTCCTGCTTTGCGCGCTCGATGCGCCGCTGGTTTAGCTGGACGGCTTCTTGCTGGCGTTGGTAGGCCCGGATCAGGTTGACGCGCGCGCGGTCCGGCCTGCCCATGGCAAGCTCATTAAGCGCCTCGTAGGTGCTGACCATTATTCTGTCGTAAGGGCGCCCTTCGTAAGGCAACATCGCCTGGTTCGACAGCAACGCCAACGTTTCCCTGCCGAGCTTGACTTTTGCGCCTTCTGCGTAGCGGTTCATTTCGGCGTCTGCGGCGTCGAATTCGCGGTTGCTTTCTTCGTATTTGCTTGCCGATCGCAGAATTGTGGCGTGTTCGAGGCGCCAGATCACAGCGTCTTTGCCGCTGCCGGCCGAAGCTGATTTCTGAGCTGCCTCGCGCTGGGCGCCCGCGATGTCGCCGCGTGCCCAATAATCAAGAATCCGGTTTTGTTGGCGGTATGTGGTGCACCCGCTTGCGAGAATGCCAAGCAACAGAACCGAGCATGGCAAATTGACCAGCGCACCGGCGGGAAGGCGCACGGTTCGCGACAGTGCTCGGAGCAATGACAGCAGCGGCCTGTCGAATGCCGCCGACAGGCCGCATGATTCTTCCGGTCTGTATTGTTGGTTCGCCGAGGTCACAAAATCAGACTCGCGGATCTGCAAAATGTCGTATTCACAGCTTGCCGGAGCCGCAACTCGATGGTTTCGTTGCCAAACCATGGCCGGCCCTGCGGTCATGGTCTGTCAACGCCAACAGTGCAATCGCATCAGGTAACTCAGACGACAAACCCCATGGCAAATGTTCAAAGCTCAGCAAGAATCGGTCGATTACGCCGGTTCCCTCAGGCAGTTGCGACTGCCGCGGCAGCGCGGCGGTTCATGATCTCCTGAACAATTTTGGCGGCCAGCTCGGGCTTTTCCGCAAGCGCTTTTTGGGCGGCTTCTCTGCCCTGGCCGATCAACTCGCCGGCAAACTGCATCCACGCACCCCGCTTTTCAACAACGCCTGATTCGATTGCCACATCGAGGATGCTGCCTTCGCGGTTTATGCCGTGGTTGAACAGGATGTCGAATTCGGCCTCTGCGAAGGGCGGCGCGAGTTTGTTTTTGACGATCTTGGCCTTGACGTGATTGCCGATGGTGTTTCCGGCGGCGTCCTTGATCACGTCTTTGCGCCGAACATCGATTCGGACACTGGCGTAAAACTTGAGCGCTTTGCCACCGGGGGTTGTTTCAGGGTTTCCGTAAATGACACCGACCTTTTCGCGTATTTGGTTTGTGAACAGACAGGCCGTTTTGGCTTTGGCGAGGACGGCTGCCAGCTTGCGCAGCGCCTGGCTCATCAGACGCGCCTGCATTCCCATGGTTGGCATGCCCATCTCGCCTTCGAGTTCGGCTTTTGGCACGAGCGCCGCCACAGAATCTATGACGATCACGTCCAGGGCATTCGAGCGCGCGAGGGTTTCGCAGATCGTCAGCGCTTCTTCTCCGCTGTCGGGTTGCGACACAAGCAGATCGTCGAGGTTTACGCCGAGGCGCTTTGCATAAGCTGGGTCGAGCGCATGTTCGGCGTCGATGAAAGCAGCAAGGCCGCCGGATTTCTGGGCGTTTGCGATGACATGCAGCATGACGGTTGTTTTTCCGGAAGACTCGGGTCCGAAAATCTCGACTATGCGACCGCGTGGGATTCCGCCAACGCCGAGGGCGAGGTCAAGCGCAAGCGCGCCGGTCGGGATGACCTCGATCTTGGCCTGGGCTCTGGAATCGCCAAGCCGCATGATGCTACCTTCGCCAAAGGCTTTCGTGATGGTCGAAATTGCAGCGTCAAGGTCCCGTTGTCGGGCGGCGCTGACACGAGTTGTGTCTGGAGCAGGGTTTTTCTCAGGTTGTTTGTCGCTTGCTTTTGGTGCCATTCAAAACCTCCTTTCAACAATTTAGTTTGATTAGACTAGTAATCTGCAATCGGCTGCAAGTCAACTGCGGCAAGGGCCGAGTTGCACTTGCGTCGTGCGGTGAGTGTTGTGGATTCACGGTTCATGTTCCGCCGCTACCACAGGAACGACTTTCGCTCCGCCAACAGTTTGTCCCCGGCCCAGAGACTCACTCGCCATGCTATCAACTCGCCGGCTTCGCGAAAAGCGTCGCCCATGAGACTCTGGTTGGTCCAACGACTCCAGCCGGAGCGTGCTTTGACAGGCGTTTCAATGATCAGAGGAGTGCTTTTTGGGTGGCGCGTGGTGATCAGCTCGGTTCTCAGTTTGAGGCCCGGACCGGACACATTGCGCGCTTTCCACTGGATGCTGAAGCGCAAACCCGCACATTCGGACGGGCGGTCGCGCAAATGCGCCTGGTAAGCGTCCCGCTCGAAGAGGCTGGGCGACAACGCCACTCGACCGCTCTTGTCCACATATTGCGGCAAGACTTTTATTACGCGGCCAGTCGCGTCAGCAGCACCGGCGGCGGTAACCGCAAACGCCAGTGCAACTGCGATTGAATGCAAAGCGCGCATATTGGTCAAAGTTTGTCCGGCTGGCGACAACCTACCCTGTTGCACTTTCTGACTCAACCACGGAATGGCTCCGCAACGGCACGCGCTTGTTGACAAGTTCAGGCCCTGACTGTATGTGTATTGTTCGTTGGCGCGTTCGTCTATCAGTCAGGACGCGGCCCTCTCAAGGCCGAAAGATGGGTGCGACTCCCATACGCGCTACCAAATTTTGATGCGTTACTTCCAGATCATCTTTAATCCGGTTAGCGCTGCCGAATTGGCCCGGATGCCCAAAGACCTGCAATTGAAAATCTTGGGCGAGTTCCGCGGGCTGCCGCAGGAAGTGATGAGTACCGACCTCGAACGGTTTGGGCGGCTCAAACGTGGCGGCAAGGTGCTGCACCGGTTCCGGCTTGGCGACTACAGAATCTACTTCGAAAAACACGAGCTGGGCGTGGTCGTGCACCGCATTCTCAGCAAAAACACCCTGAAAGATTTCAAGTTCAGGTCCAGTCTGCCATTGGCAGAGGACGAAGCCCTGCAGGACGATCCGCGGTTTTGGGAACTGATCGAAAGTGCACGGGCGTCATCCAAGCCCGTCTGAGATAATTCTTCGTTCGGACCTCAGCAAAAAACCGGGCTTCTTGTCGGGATACATTGGCAACTTTCGATGCCTGCTTTTTTGCCCAACTGAAATCTTAAACGCCGCGCTGTGCTCGCGCGCAAATTTGGGGACAGACACGATGTTTTCCCGGCTCGGTCTTACCTGTTGGAGGGTGTTGTGGCATCTCACGCCCGAATATGGGGACAGACACGATGTTTGGGGGCTGGCGGCACAAATAGAGGGACAGACACGATATTCGATGTCCGACATACTGGTGGGGAACGTTCAACGTGCAACGTTCAACTCTCAAGGTTCAATGGGGTGACCGAAAGGGCGCATGGTGGCTGGGGTATGGGGACAGACACGATATGTGGTGGCCGGCTGATGCTGCCAGGGCACCCGGATATGGGGACAGGCACGATATCATGGGGACAAACACGATGTCGGGTATACGCGATATGGGGACAGACACGATGCCCGGTGTACCGAGCAGGAACGTTTAACGGCCAACGTTCAACTCTCAACTTTCAATGGGGTGACCGAAAGGGCGCATGTTGGTCGGGATATGGGGACAGACACGATATGTGGTGGCCGGCCGATGCTGCCAGGGCACCCGGATATGGGGACAGGCACGATATCATGGGGACAAACACGATGTCGGGTATACGCGATATGGGGACAGACACGATGCCCGGTATACCGATCAGGAACGTTTAACGGCCAACGTTCAACTCTCAACTTTCAACGGGGTGACCGAAAGGGCGCATGTTGGTCGGGATATGGGGACAG
>Ga0078972_1008181_pt1 | contig 22217 bp, 10 predicted proteins | sample YelNatPaOPGAMG01_FD_67568 | JGI IMG/M metagenome (GOLD analysis project Ga0078972, IMG submission 67568) | Hot spring thermophilic microbial communities from Obsidian Pool, Yellowstone National Park, USA - OP-RAMG-01 (SPADES assembly) (version 2) | ecosystem: Environmental > Aquatic > Thermal...
AAGCAAAAAATCCTGGTATTAAAAGATGGGCAGAAAGTAGCCGACTTTCCAATCTAATTTTTTTCCCCTAACGTCTACTTTTGATTTTTACAAAATGTATACTTTTGATTTTTACGGAACATCTGGGAAAATATTTCTTGAAAAAATTTATATAATTTATATCATATTTTAAGACTATAAATAAAAGGAAGACGGTGATTATGATTAATAAGCGTCATTTTAAATCTCTCTTGATCTTTTTTTTGATAACCTTGGCAGCTTGGTTTTCTCCCTCACCCTTAAAAAGTGAAAACTTAAAGAACCTAAAGGAATTCGTTTATAAAGAAGACTTTGAATCCAATGAACTGAACGGTTGGGCTTCATACCCACTCTGGCAGGATATGGCTTATGACCCGAACCTTAGGCCCGGAAAGATAGTCCCAGGAGAAGAAAATCTTTCTTTATATCAAAGGGTTACTCCTTATAGCAATGTAGATAATTACGCGGGCGCCCAGAAAAAACTGAGTTTTATTTTAACTCCAACTTCTTCCCTAAAGCTGAGATATTATCTAAAAACTCATCTAAAACCCGAATACTTAAAGGTCAGATTAGCGGCTGGAGAAAAAGGCATCCTTGATTACGTTGTATCCTTACCGGCAACTAATACCTGGGTAACCCTGAGCCTAAGTGGCTCTGATTTCTTTTCTCAAATTTCTGGCAATAAACTCGCGGCCATTAAAATTTTTGGAGTCGCAGTCCTGGCTAAAATTCCGAAAGCTGATCCCTCAATGCCGATATATTTCGGACTGGATGACATCTTAATACAAGCTCAGGCTGTGCCTGATTTTGAATTCATTCAGCCTGAAATGATCAAGCTTGAAGAATGGGAACCATACATTACCAAGAAACATTTCCAAAAAGGAGATATTTTAACCGTAAAAGGCCAATGGCCAGTCCAGGCCAACCAAGTAATTCTTAATATCTCAAATTTTGCCGAACCTAAAAAAGTTTTATCCAAATTTGAGTTAAAAAGAATATCAGGTAACTGGGGGCATTCCGATATCAAACTAGTCTGGCCGGAGGGTCTTTACCTAGGAAAGCTTGAAGCTTACCAGGGAAGCAAGAAGGTGGCAGAAACCAAATTCACCTTTGTTATTGCTCCCCAGAATTTAGCGGGACGTCATCCCCGCCTATGGTTTGACTCAGAAACATTAAAAGCGATAAAAGAACGGTTAGGCCAAGAAAAATATAAGTCTGTAGCAGCCAATCTTTCTACTCAGGCTAAAGAAGCCAGAGAAAAGACCCTGGTAGAAAAGGTGGTTTTTGATCTTGATGCCTTCCCAAAAGACGAACCCACACTGGGCAACGTGCCCAGATCTCTCTATCCCTGGTACGATCGCCTCAATTCCTGGAGAAGAGCAGTGAGTTCCAATGCTCTGGCTTCTTCCCTATTAGATGATAAAGAAGCTGGAGTTTACGTCAAATTCTTGATAATTAAGCTGGCCGGATTTCCCTTCTGGTTGCATCCCTGGTTTGAAAGTCGGGGGCAGCACATCTACTATCCTGTAGGTGAGTTAGGAATGGACGTGGCCCTAGCCTATGACTTGGTCTATGAACTTATGACCGAAGAAGAAAAACAGGCAGTCAGAACTGCCCTCTGGAAAAATATCGTCGTAGGTTGTCACCGGAGTTATGTTGAAGATAATCTGGTAACCAGCAATACCTCTAACTGGATAGCACATATTACAGGCGGTTCAGTAATGAGCCAACTGGCCATCTATGCTGATGGACAGGAAACTGAGAAGATAGAGCCGTACTTTACGGGAGTCTTACTTAAACTCTACGAGTTTATTAATAAATCCATAGGCCAGGATGGCGGTTATGGTGAAAGTTATGGCTATTGCAATTTTACCATGCAATCACTTTCCAAAGCCCTTCCAGCTTTAGCCAATGTTTTCAATATAAAATTTTTCGGCAATATCCATCTTACCTATCAAGATATGATCTGGGCTACCCATTTTGATAAGAAATTTATTTGTTATTTTGGAGATAGCAGCGGTAATCTGGGTCCCATGACTAATTGGGCCTGGTATCTATTTTTTAGCCAAGATCCTGTGCTCAGCTGGCTCTATCAGTATTTAAAAAAAGAGGACACAATTCAAGACGTAATTTATGAAACCGACAAAGTGAGACCGCAATCACCTTTCAAGAACAATCCGGTTAAATTATTCCGGGATATTGGAACTACTGTTTTCCGAAGCGGCTGGGGAAAAGATGATTTTATTTTTGTCTTAAGAACGGGCCCTTTTTATAATCATCAGCATCTGGATCAGGGAACATTCTGGCTGATTGACAAGGGAAAAATATTTATCGGAGAACGGCATGGCAGTACTTACTATGATGATGTTTTTTATCAATCCCACTATACTCAGCCCGTGGCTCATTCTACAATCTTAATAGATCATAATCCGCAAAGTCAAAGAGTGGGCGACCCCCGAGGTTTTATAGATGGTTTTCAAGATCAGGCTTTTGTTTATCAATTTTTGGATGGACAAAATGCCTCTTTTGTTTCTGGTGATCTGACCAAACTCTATTGGGGAAAAGCCCAGGAAATAAAGAGAAACGTCTTATATCTTAAGCCCAGGACAGTTTTAATGATTGATTCAATCCTTCCAGCCACGCAGGATATGGATGTAACTCTCCTCTATCAAGCTGGTGCTCTGGTCGAAATTCAACCGGATTTGAAAACCTCAATCATCTCTAAAGAAAATGAAAGGCTCTTCATAGCCCATATATGGCCAGAAAAGATAAAAATAGAAAAGGAAGAAACTCCGATTTATATCAACACCTTAAAGACAGAATATCCATTAATCCCTGAAGGCATGCTAACCCTAACTTCTCGGACAGCTAGGGGACCGCTGTTGATAGCCAACCTGCTTACGACAATTGACCGCTCAATTTGGCAAAACAAGATCAGTAAGGGACAAGGCTATTGTTATGGTCAGATTGGCAATCAAGAATTTGTTTTCAGCACAAATCCGGGGAAAAAATATGAGGCCTCAAATTGGTTGACAGATGCTCTGGCTTTAGCCTGGAACGGAGACAACATCTTCGTGGCTCTGGGCAATTATCTAGAGAGGGAACAAAAACTTATTTTGGTTTCATCTGAACCTATAACTTGCGAGCTAACTCCTGATAAAGTTAAATACTCTTTAACCAAGCCGGCGAACATCCGTCTTGGACTCAAAAAATTCCCGACCGCTGTTTTGCTCAACAATAAAAATATCACCAGTTTTATTTGGGACGAAAAGAAAGGTGAATTAAAATTAACCCTTCCAGCAGGAGAAGGTGAACTTTATTTTAAGTATTGATCGGAGGAATCATGGACCGAAGACGCTTTTTAAGTAGGACTTCCCTATCAGTAGCCGCGGCAGCATCTGGAATTTTGGGCTTGACTAACGAAAAACAAGCCGCCCTGCCTGAACTTGGACAAACTTCTGTTCATTCTCTTGCAGGTCAAACATTCTCCTCAGACCAGCTCAGAAAATTAAAGACTCAATATGAAAAAGACCTCTATGAGGATTTTCTTCTATTTATGAACAAATATGTTATAGACCATGAATATGGAGGGTTCGTGTGCAACACAGATGTGGACGGAATTAACATAACTCAAGATAAAAGTACCTGGTACGAGGGCCGTGGCATCTGGGTCTATTCTTTTCTCTATAATCACCTCCTTAAAGATCCCAAAATATTAGAAATTGCCAAGAAATCAATTGGCTTCATAATGAAACACAAGCCGGTTGGTGATGGATTATGGCCGTCAGCTTATAGCCGCGAGGGAAAAGTAAAAAGACAACCAGATAATAGAGGCTATGGTGATTTGTTCATAGCCGGGGGACTGGCAGAATATGCCCGGGCGACTCAAGACGATACCTTTTATGAATTAGCCAAGGAAATCATAGCTAAGGTTATCCGCTTATATGATAGAGAAGACTACTGTCCGGAAGCCGGCCCCAGTTACCTCGGGCCTTCTCTGCCTTCAACTCCCGGAGCCAGAGTCCTTGGGGTTTGGATGGTTCTACTGAATACCGCAACCCAGATGCTGGAATATAAAAAAGATGCTTATGTAGAGTCTATTGCCAACCGAGCCCTTGAAGCTATAATGGATTATCATTACAACCCCGAGTTTGATCTTTTTAATGAGATCCTTAACCACGACCTCTCCAGACCCCAAAATGATTATGCCCAGTTTTGTTATACTGGTCATGCTATTGAAACACTTTGGATGGTATTGTACGAAGCTGCTAGAAGAAGAGACAAAAACCTTTTTGAGTCGGGGGCAAAAAGATTCAAAAGGCACATAGAGGTGGCTTGGGATGATGTCTACGGAGGAGCATTCCGTTCTCTGGACCACATTGACAAGAACATTTGGAAGGTTGATAAAGTACTCTGGTTGCAAGAAGAAATCTTGATTGGAACAATGTTTATAGTGGAACACACCGGAGCTGCCTGGGCTCGTGAGATGTTCTTCAGAATCTATGAATACGTAAATGATAAATTTAACTTAAAAAGATACGGGTATACTTATTGGCTATCAGCCTCGGATCGCAAAGTTACTTTTTCCGGCCATTCTAACCGCGTTGAGAATTTTCACCATCCCCGACATCTTATGCTCAATCTATTATCTATCCAAAGGATGATTGAGAGAAAGGGTAAGATCGCTGGTTTCCAGGGCTGGAAATAGAATCTTGAAGCCAGGAAGAAATATTTAAGATGCTCAGATTAATCAGCTGAAAAAACACTAGTAAACTGAATGTAATAATTTATAATAAAAGAAGAGAAGGAAAAAATATTGAGGACAAAATGGAAAAGATTAAATTTTTTGATTGCAATTGCCAAATAGGCCGGGTGGGATACCCTCACCTTCTGGATGTTTCTAAAGTTAATAGGCTCTTAGAGGAAATGGCCCGAGCCGGAATTGAAGAAGCCCTGGTCTATCACTCGGTCGCTCGCTATGGTCATCCTCCACTTGGTAATCAGCTGCTGTTGGACGAAATTAAAGGTCACGATAACCTCCATCCTGTTTGGGTACTACTCCCACATCATACCGGGGAAATGGAACCACCCGAAAATCTCATGATAAAAATGAAAAATAACGGAATCAAAGCCGCCAGAGTTTTCCCGGGTAGAACTTTTCATGGTTTTTCTTTAGATGAATGGTGCCTGGGAGATTTACTCAGCGCCCTAGAATCAGTAAAAATGCCACTTTTTCTGGACATAGAAACGGTTTCCTGGGAAGAAATATACAACCTACTTATAAAACATCCTAACCTTCCCCTTATAATTTCTAATTGTAGTTATCGTCATAATAGATATCTATATCCGCTATGGGATAAATTTGACCATCTCTACGTAGAGACCTCTTGGTTCATGGGGGCAGGTACTATTGAGGACATAGTGAAAAGATTTGGCTCAAAAAGAATTCTTTTTGGAACCAACCTATTGCGATACACGGGAACCGCAGCCGTCGCCTTAATTACTTACGCTGATATTTCTCATGCGGATAAGGTGGCAATAGCTTCTATTAATCTTGAAAGAATCTTAAATGAGGTATGGCGATGAAAAATTATTTTGAGCATATTCAAAGCGGCATTCCGTTGGACGATATAGAAATAATAGATATACATGCCCATCTTGGTCCTTGTTATAACATGCACATTCCTGATAATTCAGCCGCCGCCATGATTCATAATATGGATCTTTGCGGTATTGATAAAGCGGTTATTTCCACTACGATAAGTTTTGACACAGATATAGTTCTGGGCAACAACATGATGCTTGAAGCCTTAGATTCCTTCCCCGGACGTCTTTACGGAGCCTGCAGCGTAAATGGCAACTATCCAGAGCTTTCTCTAACTGAACTTGAAAGATTGTTCAAACGCCCCGAGGTAGTTATGATCAAAGTTCACCCCTATGAGACCAAATGTAAAATTGATGACCCGAGGATGGAAAGGATATACGATTTTGCTTCAGCCCGCAGACTTTTTATCTTAGTCCACACCTGGCTTGATAATGATCCTTACGGTAATCAGGACATGTTTGCTTCCGTGGCCAAAGCTTACCCTCAGATAAATTGGATAATGGGCCATTCCGGAGGCCCCTATGGCAGTGTCCATGCGGTAGAAATTGCCAAGAAGGTTCCCAATGTCTTCCTTGATACAACTCTCTCCATGTGCCCGGTTCAGCAGATTGAGTATTTTGTTAAAGAAATCGGTTCCGAGCGCATCATTTTTGGAACAGATAATCCTTATCTCAACCCAAAAATCCAAGTTGGCAGAATCGCCCTCGCAAATATAACTCAAAAAGATAGAATCAATATTTTTAGTGCCAACGCCAAACGTTATATCAATTTCGCTTAATCTTAGCAGAGAGGTCTTCGCCGGTCATCTTCTATCCCAACTAATAAAAAACGACGGCTAAGCTCTTGCTCTAATTTTTCTTTTAGGTTATTTAGTTTCTAAGATAATCCTGTCCATCTTATTTTTTCTTGCTAACTCTTACTTTTTAGCAAAAATTATTCATTCGTGACTTTTACTTTAATAATTATCTATTTGCCAAATTCTAATTTCATCTATTATCATTGCCCCGCCGATAATAGATTCAATCAAAAAATTATCGAATTAATTTGAATACCTAACTTAATGATATTAATATGATATATATAATTGACTATTTTACCCTCTTTTGTAAAAATAAATGACTGTCAGGAACAACATTGAATGCTGAAAAAAAAGGAGCTTAAAAATGATCTACGACCATTTAAGAAATGCCGCTCTTTATTGGTCTTTGGGCGAAAATTTTAAGAAAGCCTTATCCTATCTGAGTTATACTGACTTCAATAAGGTTGAACCAGGGAAATACTATATTGATGATAATAATGTTTTTTCCATCGTCCAAGAATATCAAACTAAATTACCCTCGGCAGGAAAATGGGAGGCCCATAATAATTTTGCTGACATTCAATATGTCTTTTCAGGAAAAGAAATAATGGGCTTTGCTCAGCGGGATCAAATGACCGTGGTTGAAGCATACAATCAAGAAAAAGACATCATTATTTTCCAAGGAGAAGGGAATCACATTTTGGTAGAAAGTGGATTCTTCACAATTTTCTTTCCGACCGATGTCCACCTCCCTGGAATTGCTTTGGATATCCCAGAGAAGGTTAAGAAAGTTGTAGTAAAAGTTAGAGTCTAACAGAAAATAAATCTAAATTATATCAACCCAATGCTCAGATTTCTTTGAGAGTAATACTAGTTTATTTTTTGATTGGTAAGTTGCTTGATTAAAAATTTTTTTTGACCATTTAACATTCAAGAAATCCAATAAATCTTAAATTGACCTAAAATGCTAAATGTATATAATCGTCTCATGAAATATTTTAAAATAACCAAATCAATCAGTTTGTTCTTAATCCTTTTTACTTTGCCCCTTACCAAATTATCAGCAGATATAAAAGTACTCCAAACAGCCGATCTATTTATAAATCAAGGACCTGCCCAATACAGCTCGCTCGATCTTTCCTTTATTCTTTTGGGCTTGAGCCGAGCTCATAATCTTTCCGACATCTCTGAAAAAGAAAGATCAACTTGGAGTCATTTTATCAAAAGCACAAGCCCTTCGATCTTAAAGAATCTGCCTCTTTCACTTGATATTGAAAATCTAATCACCATTTCCAACCTGATAGAGACCCATCTCTATCACCCTATTCCTGAACTAAAAGATAAATTATATCAGTTCAGAAAATGGGCTCTTTCACCCAGATTTATTGGCCCAGAAAATGACCTGGGAAGATTAGCCTTGATTCATATCCTCTTAAATTCTGATCCTGATGAAGACACCTTAGGTTATTGCCGTAATCAGCTTGAAGCCACCTTTGAAATGTCACGCTATGAAAATGAGATGTACATTTTCAATCTGCCTGGAGATTGGCAGTCATTGGCTCACCTCCTGTTTTCAAGGATTATCAAGTTACGTCTTGGAGCTCTTGACCAGCGCAAATTGAAATGGTTCTGGCTTACAAATTACAAATATTTAACTCGGAAGTTGACCAGCCAAGCTCAAGATGAATTTATTCTGGCCGAGGCCTTACTTCAACATGGACTTTTGCACCACGCTTGGGTTCAAGGAGAAAAAATTTTGAATCTTGATCCCCCACCTGAAGAGCTGCCAAAATACTTCTCAGTTTCAACTCTATATCTTGTAGAAAAGAAGAAAGAAGAAGCTTGGATAAGATTAGCCAAGAGTCGTCCTTCTCCCCGCTGGATCACTACTGAGCAAGAATGGAAGCAGATTATAGAAAGAAATAAAAAAGAACCTTATTACATGGAGCTGAAAAAAGTAATCCAACAAGCTGAGGAGGTTTTAAATTCCGATATAGCTTCCTACTATGAGCCCGCCCCAAGCCTTAATGAAAGAGGAAAGACCAATGAGTTGGCTACAGCTGTTGGCCGAAAAATGAATTTTCTGAAGACGGCCTTTCTGGCAACTGGCGAAAACAAATGGGGACAAGCTTATAAAGAAATTGTTATGGCCCAAATAAAACAATATTTGGATTATGGAGATTTTCGTTGTTATTATAACTTAAACGTACCGAGCCCCTGGGACGGATTAAATGCCGTAATTAATTTTACAGCAGCCTTTGATTTATTGGCGGGAAAAGAACTATTAAATGAAGAGGAAAAAGAGCGGATGATTAGGACGATCAGAGAAATCGGTTATGAATTAGAATGGACGATTACCTATTCTAACCTGATAGTTCATAATGCCTGGGCCAGATGGATTGGCTCATTTGGCTTTCTAACAGCTTATTGGCTGGACCTCCCTGAGAATGAAAAATGGTCTGACCTGGTTATGAAAAAGCTACCTTTTCTTTATAAGGGAATTCTCGGAGACGGCGCTGGTGGGAAAGAACCATAAATTATCATCTCTTCACCCTAGATTTATTAGAAGTTTGGGGTTCAGCCCTAATGAAATTGCATGGGCAGAATCTTTTCCAACAAACCATCAACGAACGCAGCCTGCTGATGATGCTGGACTGGCTAATTAAAATTACCCCACCCACTGGAGAAATTCCTCTTTTCAACGATGGACAGAAGCTCAATCTGAGAGATAATAAGACCGCCATAAATATGGCATTAACTTTGAAAAAGGGAGATTTCTTCAAATCAATAAATTTTGTTCCCAAAGGTTCTATTACCGAGCTATCGATTCCAGAAATTGAATGGCGCCAACCAGATTTTAATTCTATTCTATTGGAAGAGAGTGGCTATGGAATCTTCAGAAGCGGATGGGATATTGATGATTTATACTTTGCCATGAAATTCGGGGAGCATGGTGGAGGACATGGACATTTTGATAAGGGTTCCATTTACCTTCAGGTTTATGGGCGTCCTTGGTTGATTGACCCAGGATACGGACAAAGAGAAACTTATAAACACAATACGGTTGTCGTTGACCGATCAGACCAGAAAGAAGCAGCCGGCCAGCTTTTAAGATGGTATACGGGAGAAGCAATTGAACTAATTTCTATTAAACATAGAGCTTACCGAAATGTTGAGCATTATAGGACCGCCGTCTTCCTAAAACCAGATTCCATCCTGATCATTGACCGACTAATTCCTTCGGATAAAAAATCCCATAACTATGATTGGCTGCTCCAGTTTAACTCAGATAATTGTCAATCAGAGCCGTTAGGCTGGACAAGCCGCTTCCAAAACCTAGGGTTAAAAATTATCTTCCCTGAAAACGACCGCCAAGGCAATCGTCTTTTAGGTCCAGCCCTGAACGTCAACACCTTACCTTCAAACTATCAAAGGATAGGAAATGAAAATCTATACTTAGAGATCTACAGAGGAAAATGGACTAAAGAGACATCAGGACCTGCAGTGTTTGTTGCGCTACTTAAACCTTTTAAGAATTCTGAACCCAAGGTTGTTCTCTGGCAAAAATTAATAGACAGAAATTTAATCGTAGGAATTAAGGAGGATGGTCAAACTACAGTACTTGAACAGAGTGAGGACGGCAAAGTCAAATACCGTATTTCTGGACATAAAGAATTTTCAATTATCCCCCATCAAGAGCCTATTAAGAATTGATAGGTTTGAGTAACTTAATTTGATTTGATTTTAGCAATTAGAAGAGCCTGATAACAAATGCCTATTTATCCCCGAGAACTTTGGTTAAATCTGGGTTGGGCCTGCAGTGACCGTGTAAAGAGTCTACATAATTTGATATAAGTATAGTGATAATCATATTGACTTCATCCAATTCTTTAATCCGGACTGAGTCAGAAAGATAAAATCTTCTTAGAAAAAAGAGCAGATTTAATTAAAATATATATGAAGACGAAGAAAAGGAGGACTGCAACAAGATGAGAAACAAAGATATGAATAGTTCATCAAAGCCCGGACTTTTAGCCGAGATACTGATCTTTATGTTTTCTATCTTAATTTTCAATTCATGCCAGCAGACTACCAAACACCAAAATACTTTCAATATTTACAAAACATCAGAGGCCGTCCAAATTGATGGCCGAATCACTGAAGTTGTCTGGCAAAAGGCTGAGCGACTCAACGGCTTCAAGGTAGATGCTAACCCAAACAAAGTTCCCAAGTATCAAACTGAAATCCGCCTAGCCTATTCTGATGATCACCTTCTGGTAGCCTTTATTTGCCAACTTGAAAAAGGTCAGAAAAAGCAATCAGGTGATGATTTTTGTGAGCTTTCCACTTTTTTCCGGCCAGAAGCCCCTTATTATTCTCCTTATTTGCAGAGACTTGATTATCTAAATGCCGCCGAGGCTGTTCGGACCACCAGAAGGTTCAAGATTGGAGCTGATGGCACCCGGAGCGAAGCCAATGTTTACAAAGAAGGACCTCACACCTATTACCTGATTGATGAAAGCTGGGATTGTCCTTGGGAAAGTGCTGTTTCCAGAAACAAGGGTCAATATATTGTTGAGGCAAAAATCCCCTGGAAAGCACTGGGAGGCCTGCCCAAGGCCGGAGATACCTTTTTAATTAATTTCATCCGTGAGGTAAAAGACCCGGCAGGATCTAAAGAAATATCTTGCTTTAATTGGTATGCAAGCGACAATATTCGGGTCAAACCATTTGCTTCAGAAAATTTCATCCAAGAATATACGACTATCTTTGCTTCGGTGGAGTTTAGTGATAACCAAGCAATCCTGAAACGCTTTGTTGAACTTGAAGACCCCTGGAGAGTTCAGAGATCAAACCCTGAGTATGAAAAGGTTCTTAGTACAGAGCCTGAGCCCTTACGATCTGCTCACTTTTACTTGGGGCTTAACAGTTTTCTACTTTCGGATAAAATCAAAAAACTTTACGACCCCCAGACCTGGAATACAGAAGAAGAGAATTTCTATGAAGAACTGGCACGAGCTGGTCTTAATGGTCCGTCATTTTTGCCCGGCATCTTAAAAGGCAAGGGCTTAAAAAGGCTTCAGGATTTATACAACCGTTATAGTATGCGCTTTAGCTATTACGAATCTGTATCTTCTGGTGAAGCCAAAAAGGCCGGAGCCAGAATCTTGACCCCTCCTGGGCATGTAGCCTTCTTTGACCCGGTTTTTATTAAGCTCAAGCGCCAAAAAATCAAAGACTTTCTCGGCCAATACGGTTCTGCTCCCTGGTTATTTGACATCAGAGGGCAGGATGAGCCATTCAATGAGATTTCTACTATTCTTCAGCCAGGAATGTATGATCAGGTCAACCAAGAGCTAAAAAAACTTTATGGACAGGAGCTAAGGGTCCCTCCTGGGATTCCCAATGTCCCCTACCAAAACCAACCAATTCATGAAGATAGCCGAAAGCTTCCAGACCAAGCGACAATCCTCTCGCGCTTGGCAATGTTCCGATGGATTAACGATCTATTCATCGGTGTGGCTAAACAAGAATATGAATTGATTCATCAACTGGCCCCGGACAAGCTTTATCAGGCCTATAATCGGAATTCAGTAGCTGATTTAGACTTTCTTGATCAAGCCAAGTTATGGGATTATACAGATTATTTTTCTGCTGATCCTTATCCTTCCTTCTGCTTTTTTGTTTACGGCCCGGCGCGCTCTCGCTATCACGTTGGTTTCACCTCCAAGCTGGTAACCGACCTGGCTGCGGGGAAACCCACCCAGATGATTATTCAAGGATGCGAAATGTTCCAGAGGCTGTCTACCGTGGAAAATGTCCGCGAATGGGCCAGCCAGGCGGCCAAAGTTGGGGTCACCTTGCTGGACTGGTGGGGAACACCGCGGCTTGACTATCCAGATGTTTATAAAGAGATGGTTCGCCTTTCCAGACTATGGAAAAAATTACCTAAGATATGTTTCCCGGCTAAAAGCGATATTGCAATTCTTTTCAGTGATGATGCCCGAGCTGCTGCTGGAGATGAAGGGTTACATAGTCATTACACCCTCCATGTTTTGATTGGAGAAAAACTTGGAGCCTGGTTTAGTTTTGTCAGCGAAAATCACCTTCGGCGAGGTTTGCATAATCTGGACGACAAAAAGCTGATATTGGCGCCCCAATTAGCCTATGTTTCAAGAACATTAGCTAATGAATTGATCAAAAGAGTGGAAGCGGGAGCAACCATGGTGGTGTTTGATCCTGAGATCTTCACCTATGATTTTGAGAGTGGTCCGCTCCTTGATCTAAGAGAGAAGCTGATCGGAATTAGCCTAAGCAAAAAAGTAAAATCCGCTTATCTTTACCCTACTCAAGAAGCCAGAAATAGATTCAGGATAACCAGCCCACTCCCATTAAGACCAATTCGCTTGGTCAGCGAGCCGAATAATGCCTGGGTTCTTAATCCCCCAGCAGATGCCCTAATCCTTTTTACCTATCAGGATGGGACTCCTGCTGGTTATAGTAGAAGAATTGGAAAGGGTGAGGTTTTGTATTTTGGGGCTATGCCTTTCCAGGATAGCGAATTGTCTGACCAACCATCAGGGTGGGAGATTTTCTTATCAGCTCTAATCGATGAAAAGGGAATTGAAAGAAACCTGCCAATCTGGAGATTCCAATTTCCAGCTACCGGAGGTGAAATAGAATTTTTTGAACCACTTACAAAAATACCATTTGATTAATTTTGGGCAAAACTAAATGTAATAATTTAAGATAAAAATTATAATGCTATATTACAATATTACAATGACCTTCGGATGGAAAATTACCATGAAGCAATTTAGCATCATCCTTGATGTAGTCAATAAAGGCAGATTAATATAGGCCTCATCAATATTAGAGGGAGGAGAATTTATGGTTAAAACTTCATTAAAAATATTTTGTTTATTTCTAATATCTTTATTCATTGCCTCTTGCCAATTACTCCAGGCTACAGTTATTGTGGTTGAATTTGGAAAATACAAATCGGCTGAAGAGGCCGCCCTGGCTGAGGCTAACGTTAATTGGACTGATTCCAACTTAGCTGATGATATTATCTGTACCAGCAGTTTTGCCGCCATCGAGTTGCAACGTTACCTCCGATTGATAACTGGTTCAACAAAAGATTTTATGATAATAAAGCCACAAGAATTGGAAAACTATAAGCATCAAAAGGCAATCATCCTTATCACCATTGAGGATCTGAAAAAAACCCTTCCCCGATCTGAGTTAATAAAACCTTCAGAAATTGAAAAGCTGGGGGAAGAAGGATACATAATAAGAAATTTTTTTGAATCCGGGCGAACTGGGATTTTAATAACAGCCTTAACCAGGATCGGCCTTCTTTATGGCGCCTATGATTTTCTTTATCGCCTCGGCCTGCGCTGGTATGCTCCAGGAGAAACGCATGAAATCATTCCCAGGCTCTCTCCTGAAACAGTTTTACGACCTATTGAGGCCATTGAATATCCGCTTTTCCAATCACGTGGTTTCCATGCCTGGGAAAACAGAGCCTCTCGCGATTTTCTCCTCTGGATGGCCAGAAATCGCCTTAATTATTGGTGCGTGGATCAGGAAGATAAACCTTTCCTCCATAAACTGGGAATCAAGTTATCAGGGGGCGGACACGTCTTGACTTCTTACTATTTAGGACCCGACCTTGAATATCCTTATAATCATCCCCTATTCCAAGGGGATGAAAGCAAGCCTGCCGATCCCTACTCCCTTTCTTCCGAATTCCTCGGTGATGCTAATCACAACGGGATCCTGAGTTATTATGAAGCCCATCCCGAATGGTACGGACTCATAGACGGCAAACGCAGTTCAAGAATTGAAGGCGATTTTGGAGATAATTTTTGTACCTCAAATCAGGAAGCGCTGGCCGAATGGATCAAGAATGCTATTAAAGATCTGGCCTCCGGTCGTTATAAAGATGCAACTTTCCTCAATGTCTGGACTCTTGATGTGGGAAACTGGTGCCAATGTGATAAATGCCGGGCTCTGGGCTCGCCCACCGACCGAAACCTCCTTCTAGTTCATGCCCTGGCCAAAGCTATAAAAAAGGCCCAGGCCGATCGGATCATCACCAGACCAATCAGACTACTCTTTCTTTCTTACGCCGATGTTATTGAACCACCAAGCAGGCCTCTGCCTTCTGATTTCGATTATGATATGTGTATTGCCACTTTTTTCCCTATCGTCAGATGCTATGTCCATAACTTTAACGACCCTGACTGCTCGGTAAATTCTAACTACTTAAAACTCTTTAGAGGCTGGTTCCTTGATCCTAATCGCTATTACCGGGGTCAAGTCTGGATCGGAGAATATTACAATGTTTCTGGTTATAAATCCCTACCTGTTTGCTATATGCATACCATGGCTAACGATATCCCTTTCTACTACTCAGTAGGAGCCAGGCACTTTCACTACATGCACGTGACCACAGAAAATTGGGGGCCAAAAGCTTTGACCAACTGGCAACTTTCCAGGCAACTCTGGAATCCGAGCTTAAATTGTGAAGATTTATGGTCTGATTATTTCCAAAATCGTTATGGCCCTGCACATAAAATTATGAGAGATTTCTATGAAAATTTGGAACGGATGCTTTGTAATATTTCTGAGCTTAAATATAGCCTAGGCCGGAGGATGGGGCGAGGGGAAAAGGAGCTTTTCCCTAATCCCCATCTTAGGTATCAAAAAATTGTTTATGATAAGGATGATGGACCCGATTGGGTTGAGATTTTGGAAGCTACCCGAAAATGTCGTCAGTCTCTGAACCATGCACTCAATCTCAATTTACCCCCAAAGATCATGAGAATTATCAAAGAAGATGAAAGGAATTTTTGTTATGCTGAACGCACAATTCTCTTTTATGATGCTCTGGTTCGGGCGATTTTGGCTCAGGCCGAAGGAAAGATTGATCAGGCCCGAGCTGCTTTCTGGCAGGCCCGAGATTTATCCATTCTCCTTAAATCAGACACTACCTCAACAAAATATTCCTCAAGCCATGCTAACGCCGATAATGCCCTTGAAGCCAGTTACGCTGGGCCTGCTTTACTCAGGCTGGCAAAAGAGCTTTCAATCGGAAATAAAGAAACAATAGAAACTACTCCCTTTTATCAAGACAAATTTAATTTACTGGTCTTTAAGGATGAAAAGGGTCAAGAAATAAAAATAAACTCGCCCCAGGAATGGGAAAGACGAAGATACCACATTCTGGCTAATTTCCAGAAGGTTGCAGGTTTGCTCCCCTCAGAATCTAAACTATGTCCTCTGGATATTAAAATTCTAAGTAATGAAGACCTGGGAGATGTAATCAGAAAGAAGATTATCTTCCAGAGCGAACCCGCCAGCTACGTTTTTGCTTATCTCCTCCTGCCAAAAAAGCTGGAGAGGAAAGCTCCGGCGATTCTCTGTCTTCATCAGACCACCAAAGTCGGAAAAGGAGAACCTTCTGATATTCCTTCTCCCTCCAAATTACCCTATGCCTTAGAACTGGCCAGGCTGGGCTTTGTAACTCTGGCTCCTGATTACCCGGGATATGGAGACGACCAAAGCGATCCTTACGCTCTTGGGTATGAGAGCGCAACTATGAAAGGGATCTGGAATCATATCAGAGCTGTGGATGTCTTGGTTTCTCTCCCTGAAGTTGATCCTGAAAGGATCGGAGTTCTCGGTCATTCCCTCGGTGGCCATAACTCAATTTTTGTGGCTCTTTTTGACCCGCGTCTAAAGGCCATAGTGACCAGTTGTGGCTTCAATTCATTTAAGAAATATAAAGGCGGTGATTTAACGGGCTGGAGCCACCGGGGATATATGCCCAGTATTGCCCAAACCTACCAAAAAGACCCAGATAGAATGCCTTTTGACTTTTCTGAACTCCTGCCAGCTCTCGCCCCGCGCCCCGTCTTTATCAGCGCTCCGGCCAATGATGATAATTTTGAAGTATCTGGCGTGAAGGACTGTCTAAAAGCAGCTCAGCCCGTTTATGAGCTTTTAGGAGCCAGAGAGGGCTTGAAAGCAATGCATCCAAATCTTGGTCATGGTTTTCCTCCAGAAATTAGGCAACAAGCTTATGATTTTCTGATTAATTTCCTAAAAAATTGATTTAGACTTCTAAATGAAATATAATCTTTTTATGTATCTAAAAAAATCGCATCTTTTTATAGTTTCCTTGCTGATACCTTTAACAATTTTTGCTATTTATTATCTCTCCATAATTAGACCCAGTTCTGCTAAAAACTCCATTTCTACCATCTCCCGGCCCAATATTGTTCTCATAACTTTAGATACTACTCGTCCAGATAGACTTGGAGCTTATGGATATACCAAGGCTAAGACTCCAAACATAGATAACCTGGCTCATTCCGGGGTCCTTTTTAAAAGGGCTTATTCTCCTGTTCCCTTAACCCTACCTGCTCATACTTCCATCCTTACAGGGACATACCCACCTTATCATGGGGTCCGCAATAACGGTAAATATGTCTTATCATCAAAGGCCACCACTCTGGCTGAAATCCTTAAAACCTTTGGTTATACTACTGCCGCCTTTATATCGTCCTATATCCTTGATTCTCGGTTCGGATTAGACCAGGGGTTTGATTATTATGGAGATCAGCTGGATAATTCTTCTAAGCTGAAAAATCTGGAATCAGAGCGAAAAGCCGAGTCAACTTTTACCGAGTTCGCCCATTGGTTCAAAAAATATCAGGGAAATAATTTCTTCGTGTGGATTCATTTTTTTGACCCCCATTACCCCTATGACCCTCCTGAGCCATACAAATCTGACCCAGAACTATCCGACCCTTATGATGGAGAAATTGCTTACATGGATTCTTATATTGGAGAGGTAGTTCGTCTCCTCCAAGCCAAAGGTTATGCTGATTCAACTATTATGGTATTGGCAGGAGATCATGGGGAGGCTTTTGGCGAACACCAAGAATACGGCCATACCATTTATTGCTATGAAGAAAACATTAGAGTCCCATTGATTTTCTATGGGCCGAGGTTCGTTCCCGCAGGAAAGGAAATTGCAGAATCTGCTAATCTTGTGGATATTTTCCCTACCATTCTTGATTTATTAAGAATAGAAGCCCCTCACAAGGTTCAAGGAAAAAGTCTTGTCCCCCTTATCAAATCCCGCAAGGAAAAAACAAGAATATTCTACTTTGAAAGTCTTTATTCCCAGGATATCCTGGGTTGTTCGCCCTTACAAGGCATAATCCGAAATAATTTGAAACTCATTCGTGTTCCAAAGCTTGAGCTCTATGATCTGGCCTCTGATCCGCAAGAAAAAAACAATCTGGCCGAAGTAAGCCTTTCCAAGACAAGAGAGATGCTAAAAATAATTGATAGATTTGAAAAGGAAATATCCACTGGAGGCTGGCAATTAGCAGAAAGAAAGGTAGAGTCAACAGTCAGCCAGAAACTTCGTTCCTTGGGTTATCTGGTAGGCAGCGGAGAGCAGGGTAATTTGAATAAAACCAGAACCTATGATCCAAAAGATAGGATAGCTTTCTGGAATAAATCTCTCCTGGCCAACCAATTGTTAAAACAAGGTAAGCTTTCAGAAGCAGAAAAATGTTTAAGAGAGCTGCTGCAAGAGGATCCATACTTTACTCCAGCTATTGAAGAGCTGGCCGAAGTTTATTTCCTTCAGAAAAACAAAGACGCTCTAATCAATTTTTTTGAAAATACTCTAAAAAAGATTCCAGCATCCTCTTCCCTAATCCTCATCTATAGTCAATATCTAGTTCGCCTTGGGTTGCCGCAGAAAGCATTGCTTTTGCTTGATGCTATCAAAGGATCAACCACTCCGGATGAAGAAGAACAGTTCTTTTTCACCATGGCCAGCGCCTTTGGTCAGCTTCAGCAATTTGACAAAGCTCAAGAATGTTTTATGAAAGTATTGGAAATAGAACCCGAAAATTGGGAGGCTCTTAGGCTGATAGGCTTTGGCCTTCTTCAACAGGCGAGGTACTTAGAAGCAATTTCCTATCTTAAAAAGGCTATAGACAGAACCTCCTCTGCTCCATTATTTTTTGATTATGCGCTGGCTTTAGCTGGAGCTGGCCAGTTTGAATTGGCTATTGATTGGATGGAAAAGGCTCGGTTTCAGTCAGATGCCGATGAAAATCTTAAGTTAACCGCTAAAAAGCTAATCGTTGAGTGGCGCTCTTCATTAGAACGGCATTGAATCTCTCTGTTTATCCAATAATAAGGCAAAATAAAAAAGGGAAGGCCGCCTTTGCGGCCTTCCCCTCTAAGCCTTGAACTGCTGCTTCTTATTGGAAAGTGAATCTCATCCCGATCTGGACAATCCTCGGACGGTTAACATCAGTTGGATAATCTTTTGGTGGCCAAGGAGTGGGAACAACGCTCTGATTGATTGCCATAGCCACAACGTTATTAAAAACATTGTAGGCAGTGACAAAAACTTTAGCCACCACCTGATCGGAGAACTTGAAAGTCTTATCCAGGGTCAGATTAGCATACCAGAAATTGGGCAATCGGTAATGTCCATATTTAATTCCTGTTTCAACCAGGGTCTGACCTGAATACTGAGAAACGAACTTATCGATTATGTATCCGTCGCGAGCGTCAACGAAACCGGACAAATCGAAACCCAGCGGCAATTGAACCAGACCGGCAATCTTAAAATGCCACCGAGCATTCTGTCTGGGCTCGGTGGAGGCATATTCGTACACCCCAGCATATCCTTTGTTATAGTAATCATACAAAGTTGATCTCCCAAATTCACCTTTTTCGTTAACGGCACCTGTATTGGTCAGATCATCAAAGCTTCTGTAAGTGGGTGAATAATGAACTCTCCAATCCTCAAGGTCAAGTGAAGCCTGGAGCATCCAGCCGTGGCTGAGGAGCTTCCTAAAAATAACCTCGGCTCCCTTGAAATAGTTGTAATAGTATTTATAAACGTAGCCAATGTAGCCAGTCGGGCTGGGGTATGCTGGATCAGCCCCCCAAACTTTTCGTCCTGTTATCGGATCAGTACCCAAGTACTTGGTAGTATCAGGAGGATACAGATTTGGATTGCTCAATGTACCAGAATAAGGACGCCACCACGGGAAATCGTATTCTTTCTTGTAAGCGGCAACAACGGTCAAGCTCATCTCGGTAGTTAACTGTTTCTCATAAGAAAGTGACATTTCCATAACCCTGTCAGGAACAAAATCTTTAGAAAGATCATCCTTAGCTACAGTACCGGTTCCCTGTTTACCTAACGGGTCTCCAGAAAAGGAGAGGTAGAACCAACCCGGATAGGTAAAATAATTCCAAGGTGGAGTCTGGCCGGGGTGAGCTGCATTCCAGGCGGCTAATTCAGCTTGTCCTACAGCTATCATATTAAGGATATCAGTAGGTGTAGGCCAGTGCCCTAAAATGTCATTTAAAAAGAACTCATTTTGAGCATTGGGAAATTTAGCTGTTGGCCAGTCTGGAACATAATTTCCGTTTAAATCAATAAAAGGCATGCTAAATTCTCCTCTCATATAGCCGGCCTTGAATCCGTTGCGAAAACCAAGGTTATCCAAAGCACCAGAATAGTCAGCAAACTGAAATTTAATCAGGTCTTTTCCAGTTCCGAACATATCCCAGGTAATAGAAAATCTCGGGGAGAAAGTTGCGCCTATATTTTTTTTGCCGCCAGGAACCTTAAAAGCACCTGTCCACTGATCCCATTGAGTTATTGGCTCATCGGCCGGAGCCAGGGCGTGATACTCTGTGGGTTCCCAAGCCCAAGCGTGCCAATCAAAACGAACACCAACATAGAAAGCAAAACGACCATAAGTCATTATATCCTGGGCAAAAATACCGGTTCTTTCGGAACGTTTCTCACCATAGCGATCGCAATAGGTTCTGATTCTCCCCCAATATTTCAAGCCATTTTTTGAAATATACGGAGCATCTTGGGTGGCACTAGCAGGAAAAATATCAACGAACATCTGATTAGGAGCCATGTACTCTTCAATGTACCGAGCATAGTTTCGGTCAAAGCCGAACCTCAACTCATGATCGACGCCAAAAAGCTTTTCAGCAAAGTAATTGGCCTCAAGGAACAAATAGGGTCTCTTCTGAACATCACCATAGTGCTGCCAGTATCCGGTTGGCTCGGTATTGTACGGAGGAGACTTAAAGTAATTGAATGTATAGTAACGACCCGGAGGATTATAGGTCCGGCCTGCTTCATAAGATACATTCCCGGCGCCTGTCCATTGGAAACCGGCCTGTTGAGTTTGAGTTCCCCGATAAAAATAAGTGAATTTAGCTGAAACTAAAAGTTTCTGACGAGCATAAGAAACCTGAGCGGTATATGTATTTCCCGGATTTTTACGGTCTAAATTATTTGGTGAATTAGTGAACCAAGGAACATTGACTGCAGCGCTGTCGGTATGAGCGTAGGAGAACTCAGCCATAAAATTCTTCCACTGAGCATTAATTTTCCCGTACATATCAGGATTATAATAACGATCAGCAGGCACGCCTTTATAGCTTTTGTTCCAGGAATCTGTGACCGCCCAAGAACCAAAGAACCAGAGATGGTCGGTAATTATCGGCCCGCCGAGAGAAGCTCCATAATCATAGGTTCGGAAAATCCCTGCATTTTCTGTATAACCAAGGGTTTTCATGTAAGCAGGAAAACCTTCGTGGTTGGCCTGAAGGGATCTATCAAGTAAGGAAATATAAGCTTCTCCAGCCAGACGGTTACCACCACGTTTGGAGACAAAATTTATCGTGGGCCCACCTTGGACATTGGCAATATCCTGACCGGTAGTGGTTACCTGAACTTCTTCTAACCTGGCTGTAGCTATCCCGGATGGCATTCCGCCATGACCATAGGTTGAGCGGTAAGAAGCACCATCAAGATAGTATTCAGCCCTGTAGTTCTGGACACCAAAACCGTGAAGGGTTCCAGAACCTTGACCTGCTATTTGAGGGAGTGCACTCATGATGCCAGGCGCCAAGTTAATGATTTCGGCAGTTCTCATAGCAACGGGCAAAGATGAAATCATTTCACTAGTATAATTAGCACTAACCTGGGCTTTCCTGGTGTCTATCAGGGGGGCTTCACCAATTACTGTGAGTTTCTCTTCAACTGAGCCAGGTTCCATAGCCACATTTAGAACCAGGCTCTGGTTTAAACTTAACCTAATCCCAGTTCTCTCAACCGTCTTGAATCCCTGAAGCTCAAATACCAAATTATAAACCCCAGGGCTCAGCTTCCAGAACCTGTAATTACCATTTTGACTCGTAACTACAGATGTCTTTCCAAATGTCGTTCCGGTAAGAGTCACTGTAACCCCTGGCAAAGGCGAACCTTCTTCAGCCAGAGTGACCTTTCCTAAAATCTCTCCGGTATTTTCCTGGGAGTAGATCAAGACGGTTGAAAGAACGACCATAACCATTACCCATAAAACTTTTTTCGTTAGCATTTCAGCCTCCTTCCTTAATAAATTAAATTACCCAACTCCATGAAACTAAATGCTTATTGACCCCACTTTGATTCTCACCTCCTTTCTTCAAATCATAGCTCAGAATTCCAGCCCGCCCACTCTAACACATTTATCAAGCTCACGTTTTTTTAATTAGCTACATTTTTGCTATAATTTATATAATTTTAATCTATAATGTCAAGTTTTTTTTGGCTCATTGTTCCGTAAAAATCAAAAGTATACATTTTGTAAAAATCAAAAGTAGACGTTAGGGGAAAAAAATTAGATTGGAAAGTCGGCTACTTTCTGCCCATCTTTTAATACCAGGATT